>ERZ1034946.10-NODE-10-length-251165-cov-139.660742_pt1 | contig 251165 bp, 233 predicted proteins | sample MGYA00520591_ERZ1034946 | MGnify/ENA primary metagenome ERZ1034946 (study PRJEB33766, sample SAMN09781753) | gut metagenome | biome: gut microbiome | host: Homo sapiens | place: Madagascar | study: EMG produced TPA metagenomics assembly of the PRJNA485056 data...
AGAGCAGAGGACTGAAAATCCTCGTGTCTCTGGTTCGATTCCGGAACTAGGCATTTTTTTATTATATAAATTTAGATTGTTTGTAATTCATATCAAGTGCAGGATAGGAGATGGCCGTATGCTTTACTATCTGTTGTTTATAATTATAGGATATTTAATTGGAAGTATTCTTTTCGCGCCCTTATTCGGGCAACTGATTCAGAAGAAAGATATAATCGCAGGAACAAAAGATTTGAATCCGGGGACGGCAAATGCTTTCATGCAAGGTGGGATAGTCTGTGGATTTTTGACGTTGATCGGTGACATGGGGAAAGGATTTCTTCCGGTTTTCTTATGTCTGCAATTAAGAGACACTGCTTTGGCGGCACCGTTGTTGAAGATCGATCAGAAAATATGGGGAGAAGTGCCGGAATGGGTTGCAATTATCGGAATGACATTTGTTTTGTTAGCGCCGGTTCTTGGACATATTTTCCCTTTGTATCGCCATTTTCAAGGTGGTAAAGGAATTGCAACAACGTTTGGATGTTTGCTTGGATTTGCTCCGAACCTGTTTCCTGCGTTGATTTTAGCATTCTTTTTTATTCTGTTTTCTCTGGTGATAAGGATTACACCGCATTTTTATCGTACGATTGCAACGTATCTGTGTGCGATGGGAATCTTTTTCATATGGGGAGAGACTACAGAACAGAAATTAGGTTTTTTTCTGATTTCGGTTGTAGTGTGTCTGAGGATGCATATGAGTGGGGAATACCGTGAGACATGTAAAGTGAGGTTGTTATGGATGCATTAATCTTATCCTGCAGCACAGGCGGTGGACATAATGCAGCAGGAACTGCGATAAAGGAAGAGTTAGAAGTTAGGGGACATCATGTTACAATGATGGATCCATATGAACTTGTCAGTCATAAGCTGGCTGAGGAAGTCGGCAACATTTATGTCAAGATGGTACAGCATTCACCGAAGCTGTTCGGATTTGTCTATTCGCTCGGAGGAATTGTACGCAATATTCCGGGAAAATCTCCAGTATATTATGCGAATATCAGGGTTGCAAAGAAGCTGCGTCAGTATCTGCAGAAATCTCCTGCGGATGTGATATTGATGCCACATCTGTATCCTGCGGAGCTGATTACTTATCTTAAGAAAAAAGGAGTGTTACTTCCACCAACGATTTTTATCGCGACGGATTATGTGTGTATTCCATTTACGGAAGAGACAAATTGCGATTATTATGTGGTTCCGGGAAAGGCACAGATGGCAGATTTTATTCGAAGAGGAATTCCAAGAGAGAAGCTGCGCCCATACGGAATTCCGGTGAGCCGTGCATTTGATGAAGAGATTGATCCGATGCTTGTCAGGGAAGCACTTGGTTTAGATCCGGATCGATATTATGCTTTGTTAACAGGCGGGAGCATCGGAGCCGGCGATATGAAGAAAACCATCCGGATATTGCTCAGAAAATTGAAAAGGAACAAGCCAAAGGGGACACTGATCGTTGTATGCGGAAATAATGAGAAATTATATCAACATCTGCAGAAAGAATATATGACGTCGAAATATGCGGATAAGCTGATCCTGATTCGTAAGACAAACCAGATGGCATTATATATGAAGGCATGCGATCTGTTTTTGTCGAAGCCGGGCGGTTTGTCATCCACAGAAGCAGCGGTGGTAAAGACCCCATATATCCATATGAATCCAATTCCGGGATGTGAGTCGAAAAATATAACCTATTTTTCAAAGACCGGAATGAGCCTCGCCGTCCGTCATCCGAGTCTGGAACTTACGATGGCTCTAAAGAAATTAGACAAACCGGAAAATGTGCAGAAAATGCGAAAGGCACAGATGACGAATATTCCGCAGGATGCGCGATCGAAAATCTGTGACTGGCTGGAAGCGCTGATTGAAAGGAAGCAGAAAATATAATGATAACAGAAAGCCCACTATTACGTTAGCTGATTGGTAATAGTGGGTTTTATACATATTATAGAGATATATTTACGTGTAAGCCTTTGCCGTTAATTTGGGAATAGATATCACCTTCTACTGCGGCATGGGCTTTCTTGCTCATTTTATAGAACTGTTTGGAGAATTCCTGATCGGCAGAAAAAATCTTACGGACTTTGGAATTCTTGGCAGATTTTAAAAGATCCTCATTAATGGATAACTTGCCGCTTGATTCTAAGGAGACACCGATGTGTTCCAAATCATCGGAATGTTTACTCAGGAATGCTTTCATCTTCTTTAACTGATACTTGGTATCATGATCCGTGGAAGTCTTGGAAGAATCTACCGTGTTGTTATAGGTATCGATGAATGCAGTCAAAGCAGAACGAGTCGTGTCTGAGATTGCCTCATCTTTTTCGTCCGTATCCGAACCATAATCATTTTTCAGTAATCGCTTGGCAGCACGTGTCAGAGCGCGACTATCCTCATAGGAGAGTTCAAGCTTGGTGTAATCGCTGCGCCCGCTTGTCTTAATGACACTGCGATTGCTTGCATAGAAATTATTCATAAAATAATTGGTTGACAGGCTGACGCCGGATGATACAACTGCCATATTGCTTCTCCTTTTCCTGATTTCTTTAATTTATATCGGCATTTCTCTTTACAATTTTAATCCCGCCTTGTAAAATATTTTCAATTCTTGCGGTACATCTTTGATGTATCGCGAGGAAATTGTGGTACATCTTTGATGTATCGCGAGGAAATTGCGGTGCATAGGAAATGTATCGCTGAAAATTGTGCTACATCGAAGTTGTTTGGATCATGTAGCATAGAAAGCAGGGAACATAAATTATGAAGATAGTATTTCTAGATGCGAAGACGATTGGCGAAGATATTGATCTGTCGGGCTTTGATGTATTAGGAGAAGTTGTAAAATATGGTTTTTCTACAGCGGAAGAAGCAAGAGAGCGCTCAAAGGATGCGGACGTCCTGATCCTGAATAAGGTACAGGTCAATCAGCAGACGATCGGCGAAGCGGATCATTTAAAGCTTGTGTGTGTGACCGCGACCGGAACCAATAATCTGGATAAAGAATATCTGGATAAACGTGGGATCGCATGGCGTAATGTTGCCGGGTATTCGACGGAATCCGTGGCGCAGCATACGTTTGCAATGCTTTTTTATCTGCTGGAGAAGCTTCCATATTATGACAATTATGTAAAATCAGAGAAGTATGTGAACGACGTGTCGTTTACGCATTTTGCCAAAGCGTTTCATGAATTGTCAGGAATGACATATGGAATTATCGGATTGGGGAATATCGGACGAAGAGTGGCGGATATTGCCAAAGCGTTTGGCTGCCGCGTGATCTATTATTCCACATCCGGCCGTAATTCGCAGCCGGGGTATGAGCGGGTGAGCTTTGATGAACTGCTGGAGCAGTCCGATATTGTGTCGATTCACGCGCCGTTAGACGAGAATACGCTCGGACTGATGAACAAAGAGGCATTTGCAAAGATGAAGAAGTCTGCAATCCTTCTGAATGTCGGAAGAGGACCGATCATCAATGAAGCGGATCTGGCAGAGGCTTTGAATAACAAGACGATTGCAGCGGCAGGACTGGATGTGTTGTCCGTAGAGCCGATGCAGGAGGACAATCCGCTTCGTGGAATTAAGGACAGTGAGCGGCTTTTGATTACGCCACATATTGCATGGGCTGGTGTGGAAGCAAGGAACCGGCTGATGGGAATTATCCTGGGACAGATCAAGGAGTTTTTCAAGGCTCATGAATAATTGAAAATCGATGACCGGATGGTATCCGTGCAATGAGAATACGAGGAATCGGCAGGGAGAACTCATATTTTAAGTTGACATTGGATATTATAGTGATATAATCTGATATGGTATCGAAAACTACATGTAAAGCTAATCAATAACAGATATCGATAGACAAAATTGGAAAACTGTATATTGAAAATATACACGATTGTGTGATTGAATATTCTCATTCGGTGAAAAATCCAATATACTTCCAATAGAGTCAAAGAATAAGAGAGAAAACGGAGGAGTAAGAGATGGCAAGTTTAAAAGATGCGGCAGAGAGACAGGCATTTTCAATTGCAATCGATGCAACTTTGAAAAGCCTGAATAAAGATAGAGAGAAGGCATTACTTAATATCGTTAATCTGGTTCAGAAATTCATGGGAAATAATTTTACTGCAGAGTCCTATGAAGGCGCAAAGAAAATGATTATGAATCCGGAACATAAATGGATGCGTTATGTCAACAGACTTCTTGATGAGACCGATCCGCACGTTGCGAAGATGACAGCTTTAAATCTTGGTTATCAGGCAGCGTTTGCCGGAACGAAGAAAATCCGTAAGATGAGAGAAGTTGAGCAGTGTAATATTCCGTGGCTGATTCTGATGGATCCTACCAGTGCATGCAATCTGCGTTGTACCGGATGCTGGGCTGCAGAATACGGACATAAGCTGAACTTAAGCTTTGAAGAGATGGATAGCATTGTCACACAGGGTAAGGAACTTGGCATATATTTTTATATGATGACAGGTGGAGAACCATTGGTTCGTAAGGCTGATATCATCAAGCTTTGCGAGAAGCATAATGATTGTGCGTTCCACTGCTACACAAACGGAACATTGGTTGATCAGGCGTTCTGCGATGATATGAAGAGAGTCGGCAATCTTTCGCTTTCGATTTCCCTTGAGGGATTTGAGGATGCAAATGATTTCCGTCGTGGCGAAGGTGTATATAAGAAAGTTCTTTCCGCTATGGATTTATTACATGAGAACGGACTGATCTTCGGTAACAGTGTCTGCTACACAAGCAAGAATATGGATGCAGTCACAAGTGATGAGTTCTTCGACCTTCTGATCGAGCATGGAAGCCGCTTTGCATGGTACTTCCATCTGATGCCGGTTGGAATGAAGGCTTCACCGGAACTGATGCCTACCAAGGAGCAGAGAGAATATATCTATCACAGAATTCGTGAGGTTCGTGCAAAGGAAGGCGGAAAAGAGATCTTCGTTATGGACTTCCAGAACGACGGTGAGTTCGTCGGCGGATGTATCGCCGGAGGACGTAACTACTGTCACATTAACCCGAAGGGTGATGTGGAGCCTTGTGTATTCATTCACTATTCCGGAGCAAATATCCGCGAGAAGTCACTTCTTGAGTGCTTAAAGCAGCCTCTGTTTATGGCATACAGAGACAATCAGCCATTCAACGAGAACATGCTTCGTCCATGTCCAATGCTTGAGAATCCAGAGATTCTTCAGAAGATGGTACATGAGACCGGTGCTCATTCAACAGATGTTGAGGAAGCTGAGCCGGTAGAGCATCTTTGCGGAAAATGCGTGGATTACGCAAATGAGTGGAAAGGCACCGCGGATAAATTATGGGCAGAGCATCCATACAAGCAGAAAGGCTACACAAACTTCAAGAAAAAGTAAAGTCCACAATTTTTCACATAAAATTAAGATTTAGGCACAGGATTCCCGGTTTACATGCCGGGAATTTTGTTGTATTGTAATGGAATGAAAATGAATTTTAAAATACGACTTGAATACGATAAGAAAAATAACATACGGGCGGCGATCGCCATCATTTTAGCCATTGTCATGTATGTGACGATTGGATTTCATGTTGCGGCATTGGTGGCGTATGGTGTGTTATACTATCTGGTCAAAAGCATTAAGATTGATCTGGATGAGCGGTATCCGTGGCTTTGGACACTGATCTTGTTTATCGGTGGTTCTATCTTTACGACATTTATGATCCAGAGACTTCTTCTGGACTCCGAACTATTTGCAAGGACAAGTAATTACAAACTGTTTTTGAATGTCCTTTGTTGTCTTGTGGTATACTTCTTTGTTCAATTATTTACGAACAATAGCGGTCTGACCTGTATTATTTCCCATGTGACCCTACTGTGTTTCGCATTTGTAGATTATTTTGTATATCTGTTCCGCGGCAATGAATTTCAGTTTGCCGATATCCGATCAATCGGAACGGGCTTAAGCGTTGCCGGTAATTACCAGCTGCGGCTGAATGCCAAAGGCGCATATGCGATCTTTGCGACAGCACTTTTTATCGCGTTCGTCCGCAAATTTCATATTAAGTTTGCGCATGCATGGAAAATGCGTGTGATTGATGTGATGCTGGCAGCGATCACATGTATGATCGTTGTGATCAATGCGTTTGATATCAATACGGAGACCTGGGAGCAGAAAGGAACGTACCGCAACGGCTATATTTTAAATTTTATCCTCGGAATCAGGGACAGCTTTGTGGCTGCACCGGATGGATATTCGAAGGAAGCGATTCAGTCGCTGGAGCAGGAATATCAGGCGGATGATAAGAATTATTCCAAAACGGATGTGAAGGATCCAACGATTATTGTAATTATGAATGAGTCATTTTCGGATCTGAGCGTGCTGGGAGAGCTGAAGACGAATGTGGAGCTGACACCTTTTATTGATTCTCTGAAAGAAAATACGACGAAGGGTTATGCTTTGTCTTCCGTGTTTGGCGCGAAGACACCGAACTCGGAGTGGGAATATCTGACCGGAAATTCGATGGCTTTCCTGCCGAGCGGATCGGTTGTTTATCAGCAGTACATCAGTGATACGCCGACATCCATTGTGTCGAATCTGAAAGACATCGGGTATACCTGTGTTGCGATGCATCCGTATTATGCGACCGGCTGGAGCAGAAATCAGGTTTATCCGGATATCGGATATGATGAGATGCATTTCATCGATGATTTTGACCAATCGAAGATTTTGCGAGAGTATATTACGGATCAGGAACTGTATGATAAGATCATTGACCGTTATGAGAGCCGCGGGGCGAATGAAAAGCTTTATCTGATGGGAATTACGATGCAGAACCATGGAGGATATGGGGAACCGTACGATAATTTCCATGAGGATGTGTATAAGATTGGCCGTTCCTATACGGATGCAAATCAGTATCTGTCACTTGTGCATGAGAGTGATAAGGCGGTTGAAAATCTGATCAACTATTTTTCCAGTGTGGATGATCCGGTAGAGATCGTATTCTTCGGAGATCATCAGCCGAGCCTGAACAGTAATTTCTATCCGATCTTAAACGGAAAAGGTTTATCGGGACTGACCGAAGATGAACTGGAGAAGTTGTACACGGTTCCGTTCTTTATCTGGACGAATTATGATACGCCGGAGGAGAATGTCGATATCACAAGCCTAAACTATCTGTCGACACTGACACTTGAGCGTGCGGGAATCGAGCTTCCGGAGTATAACAAATTTCTTGCAGAGATGATGGAGGTTGTTCCGGCAATCAATTCCAGAGGATACTATTCGGAGAGCAACGGCTGCTATCTGCATCTCGATGAGGCTACCGGAGAGGAAGCAGAGTGGATCAACCGTTACAATATATTGCAGTACAATTCTATGTTTGATAAAAAGGGACGAAGTAACATATTCTTTCCGTATGATCTGAAAAAATAATCGGAGAGAACAGGATAAGAGGGGGACGTTGTGAGACTAAAAGATTTATTACCATATGATAATATCGTCGTGCAATGCCATGATAATCCGGACGCAGATGCGCTCGCGTGCGGATTTGGTGTATATCTGTATTTGCAGTCACAGGGCAAAAAGCCGGATCTGATCTATGCCGGACGCAACCGGATCCGCAAGAGCAATCTTGTGATGATGGTTCAGGATCTGGAGATTCCGATCCGGCATGTGGACAAGCTGGAGAAGACACCGGATCTCTTAGTGATGGTGGACTGTCAGTATGGCGGTGGTAATTCCATGCGTTTTGATGCGCATACGGTAGCGGTCATCGACCATCACCGTATCAACACGCAGCTTCCGAAGCTTTCGGAAGTCCGCAGCAATCTTGGTGCATGTTCGACTTTGATCTGGCAGATGTTAAAGAAAGAAAATTTCGATGTGCAAAATAATCGTAAGCTTTCTACTGCTTTATATTACGGGTTATATACGGACACGAGTGGTCTGTCTGAACTCGCACACCCGCTGGACAAGGATCTCAGGGATGAGGCTGCGTTTGATGTGCAGCTGATGCATAAATACCGCAATGCGAATCTTTCGCTCGAAGACTTGGAGACGGCGGGAGCTGCTTTATTGCACAGTGATTATCTTGAGGAGTATCGTGCAGCAGTCGTGAAATCAGGACCGTGCGATCCGAATGTGCTTGGTATCATCAGCGATCTTGTACTTGAAGTGGATGCAATCGATATCTGTGTCGTATTCAATGTTGTGCAGGATGGTGTCAAATTCTCGGTTCGAAGCTGCATCAAGGAAGTGAAGGCGAACGAGCTGGCGGCGGAACTCAGCAAAGGCATCGGTTCCGGAGGCGGACACGAGGCCAAGGCCGGTGGATTTATTGCGATGGATCTGTTGACCAGGGAGTATTTAAAGCTCTGTGAGCAGCATCATTTTATGCCACGCATGGAATTAGATGAGGTGGGTGACAGTGAACATCCGTCTGCATCTGGTGTGAAGTCAGTATTAGAGAACCGGTTCCGCAAGTATATGGATGATACCGATATCATTTATGCAAGAGAATGTAAGCTTGACAGTGATAATGCAGAGCATTACTGCAGAAAGCAGGTTCCTTGGGGCTTTGTCCGCGTAACGGATCTGATTGAGCCCGGTACGAAAGCCGTTATAAGAACTATGCATGGAGATATTGAGACTGTGATCGAGGAGGATATGATCCTTACAATCAGCCCGATGGGCGGTGTGCTCTTCTGTAAGGAGAGTGATTTTGCAAAGCAGTATCGCAGTTATCCGAATTGGGAATTCAGACTGCGCGATGCAGAGTATTCGCCGACGATCAAGCTGGAGAAGTCTGGTCGTGTCATTTCTCCAATGAAGGATGCAAAAGTTTGTGTCCCGAGAGGAAAGCTTTTTATTCATGCACGCCGTCTGGACCGAAAGGTCAAGCTTTTTACGGAAGTGGACGGGGAGCAGCATTATACGTTAGGTCGAATCGGAGATTATCTGTCCGATGACACCGAACAGATAGAGGGTGTATGTATTATGAAGAAAGAATTTTTTGAGCAGACCTATCACAAGGCAGGACTTGCGCATGGACGCAAGGCGGTTGTCTTTGATCTGGACGGAACGCTTCTTGACACATTGGAGGATCTTAAGGATGCAACGAATGCGGCACTTGTGTCGCAGGGAATGCCACAGTGTACTTTGGAACAGGTCAGACAGTATGTCGGTAATGGTGTGCGCAAGCTGATGATCCGTGCGGTTCCGGATGGTGAAGAAAATCCGTTGTTTGAGCAGACGTTTGCAGCATTCAAGGCATATTATGGTGAACATTGTCTGGATCACACACTTCCTTATCCGGGTGTCTTAAATGTGATGAAGGAGTTAAAGGAGCGGGGAATCAAGATTGCGATCGTGTCGAACAAGCTGGATTCTGCAGTAAAGGAACTGGATGAGAAATTTTTCGCAGAGTATACAACTGCTGCAATCGGTGAGATGGAAGGTGTTGCGAGAAAACCGGCACCGGATATGGTCGAGAAGGCACTGCGTGAGCTTGGTGTTGCCAAAAGCGATGCGGTCTATGTCGGAGACTCGGATGTTGATATTCAGACAGCACAGAATTCGGGGCTGGATTGTATCTCTGTTACATGGGGATTCCGGGATGTGCCGTTTCTTCGTGAGCACGGAGCAAAAACAATGATCGATAAGCCGCAGGAACTCTTGTCGCTGGTGTAGATTTTTGATATGATTAGAGAAGAGACAGCAATGATTTGAGCCGCGAAAAAGATAGGACGAAAGTGCAATTCTGGTGGCTTATCATACAAAAAGGAGTACAGGCAGATGGAAGAGAGAATTTCAGGACATACCGGATTGCTCGCATTGATCGGTTCACCGGTCGGACATTCCGGATCACCGGCAATGTATAATTACAGCTTTGCAAAGCTGGGGCTCGATTATGCATATGTCGCATTTGATATAAAGGAAGATCAGGTAAAGGATGCCTTGGAGGCAATGAAGCTTTTTAAGATGAGAGGCTGCAATGTGACGATGCCGGATAAGACGGAGGCGGCTAAGTGTGTGGATGAGTTGTCACCGGCGGCACAGATTATCGGTGCGGTCAACACGATCGTCAACGATGATGGCAAACTTACCGGATATATTACGGACGGAGAGGGCTTCGTCAACAATTTAAAGGATCACGGAATTGACATCAAGGGCAAGAAGATTACGGTTGCAGGCGGCGGCGGAGCTGCTACGGCAATTCAGGTACAGTGTGCGCTTGACGGAGCAAGAGAAATCACGATTTTTAACATTAAAGATGCGTTCTTTGAGAGAACCCTGCAGACAGCGGAGAAGATCCGCGCAGCAGTTCCGGGAATTGTGGTAAATGTGTACGATATTGCAGACACTGCCAAGATGACGGAGGAGATTCAGTCGAGCGATATCTTTGCGAATGCAACGATCGTCGGCATGAAGCCGATGGATGATCAGAGTGTAGTGAAGGATCTGTCCGCATTCCGCCCGGGACTGGTTGTGTGTGATGCAGTCTATAATCCGGAGGAGACAAAGCTGCTTCGCGAGGCGAAGGAGGCCGGATGCATCTGCATCGGCGGTAAAGGCATGCTTTTGTGGCAGGGAGTTGCAGCTTTTAAATTATACACAGGCATGGATATGCCGGTAGAAGAAGTAAAGGAGAAGTTTTTTGCATGAGTGAGGGTATAAGCAGAAGTATTTTCCTGATCGGGTTTATGGGAGCCGGTAAAAGCACGATCGCACGTGCCCTGCAGAGAGAACTCGGATTCCCGCTGATCGAGATGGATGAGAGGATCGTCAAGGAGCAGGGAATGTCCATCAATGATATTTTCGCACAGTATGGCGAGGATCATTTCAGAGACATTGAGAGCCAGTTGATCGTAGATATCGGTAAGGAGGAGCCGAGCATCGTTTCCTGCGGAGGAGGCGTGGTTGTCCGTCCGCAGAACACGCAGAATATGAAAGAGATCGGTCGTATCGTTTTCCTGAAAGCGACACCGGAGACCATCTATGAGCGTGTGAAGAACAGCACGGATCGTCCGATATTAAACGGCCATATGAATGTGGAATATATCGCAGAACTGATGGAGAAGCGCCGCGCGTTGTATGAGGCGGCAGCTGACATTACGATTCAGACGGACGGCAAGACGAGAGAGCAGATCTGTGAGGAAATCATTGGAAAGATGAGGAATACGAATGAAGTTTAGTTGGGATAATAAACTGTTTCAGGCCTTGGGGAAGATGGTCGACTGTATGGCTCTTAGTGCATTATGGGTGCTTTGTAGTCTTCCGTTGTTTACATTTGGAGCATCGACAAGTGCGCTCTATTATGCAATCCACAAATCTGTGCGTGGTAACAGAGGTTATATGACGAAGAATTTCTTCCATGCATTCACCAAGGGATTCAAGCAGTCCACACTGTCATGGCTGATACTTCTTGTTGTGCAGATCATTCTTGGGATGGATGCATACATTACATTTCAGACGCTTAAGACCGGAAATAAGATGGGAGTCTTCTTCTATTTCTTCCTGATCATGATCGCGTTCAGCATTATCTGGGGATGCTATATCTTCCCATACGCTGCACGTTTTGAGGACAGTGTGAAGGCAACACTCAAGAATGCATTTTTTATGATGATCATTCATTTACCATGGTCATTACTGATTCTGGTGCTTTTTGTGGCAGCAGTACTTGTGATCTATTTCTTCCCGGTTTTGATCTTTTTGATTCCGGCGTTGTTGTTCCTTACCTATGACGGAATCTTAGAGCGCATTTTCCGCAAATATATGAGCGAGGAAGATTTAGAGAAAGAAAAAGAAAACGATCTTGCAGATCGCATAGATTAATTGATACATACAGAAAGGGGTATATATTATGAAGGTTACAATTTCAGATGCAGTAAAATACATTGGAGTAGATGATAAGACGATTGACTTGTTTGAGAGCCAGTATGTGGTTCCGGAAGGTGTATCGTACAACTCTTATCTGATTCTGGATGAGAAGGTTGCACTCATGGATACCGTGGATGTTCGCGGTATGCAGGAGTGGGAGAAGAACCTGACCGAGGCACTTGGCGGACGCAAGGTTGATTATCTTGTCATCCAGCATCTTGAGCCGGATCACGCAGGCAGCATCGGAAGACTCTTAGAGCTTTATCCGGATGTGACATTGGTAGGAAATGCCAAGACATTTGCAATGCTTCCGCAGTTCTTCGACATTGACCCGGATGTCAAGAAATTGACGGTTGCAGAAGGCGATACGTTATCTCTCGGAAGCCATACATTGACATTCGTGATGGCACCGATGGTACACTGGCCGGAAGTTATGGTATCTTATGAAAGCACAGAGAAGATCCTCTTCTCCGCAGACGGATTCGGCAAGTTTGGTGCGCTTGATGCCGAGGACGAAGAAGGCTGGGCATGTGAGGCAAGAAGATATTACTTTAATATTGTTGGTAAATATGGTGCGCCGGTACAGGCATTACTGAAGAAGGCAGCCAACCTTGATATTCAGATGATCTGCCCGCTGCATGGACCGATCCTTAAGGAAGACTTAGGATATTATATCGGTTTATATGATACTTGGAGCAGCTACAAGCCGGAGAATAAAGGCGTGCTTGTTGCATATGCTTCCATTCACGGAAATACGGCAAAGGTTGCCGAGAAGTTTGCAGAGATGCTTCGTGAAAGAGGCGTTGAGAAGGTTGTTGTCAGCGACCTTGCAAGAGAGGATATGGCAGAAGTTATCGAGGATGCATTCCGTTATGACCGTATGGTAGTTGCGGGGGCAAGCTACGACGGTGGCGTTTTCCCTTGCATGCAGGATTTCTTACATCACTTACAGTCTAAGGCATACCAGAACCGTACCGTTGGTATTATTGAGAACGGTTCCTGGGGACCGACTGCAGGAAGAACAATGAAAGCGATTCTCGAGACGATGAAGAATGTGACGATCGTTGATCCGATGGTAACGATCAAGTCAACAATGAAAGATGCGGATATTCCGGCACTTGAAGCTTTGGCGGATATGGTTGCAGGTGCATAGGTTTATCATAGATTAAGGGGATTGATAATTTGTACTAGAGGCAGGTTGATGATTTAAGGAGAAAATCGGAAAATGAGAAAAACAAAAATTATTTGTACGATTGGACCGGCGAGTGAGAATGAAGAGACACTGACCAAGATGTGTCAGGCGGGCATGGATGTTGCACGTTTGAATTTCTCTCACGGAAGCCATGAGGAACACCAGAAGAAGATTGATCTCATTAAAAAGGTACGTAAGAATTTATCACTTCCAATTGCAATTATGTTGGATACCAAGGGACCGGAATACCGTATCAAGACATTTGAGAACGGTAAGATCCAGTTGGAGGAAGGCGCTACGTTTACACTGACGACGGAAGACATCGTCGGAAATGAGCAGAGAGTTGCTGTTAATTACAAGAACCTGATCGAGAACCTGAAGGTAGGGGACCGTATTCTTGTAAACAATGGACTGATCATTCTTGAGGTAACGAAACTTAAGGCTCCGGATGCTATCTGTAAGGTTATTGCAGGCGGCGAGCTTTCGGATCGCAAGAGCATGAATTTCCCGAATAAGGTTATGAATCATGCTTACCTGAGTGAGCAGGACAAGCAGGATCTGCTTTTCGGCATTCAGAACGAGGTTGACTTTGTTGCGGCTTCGTTCGTGTCAACCAAGCAGGATGTTGCGGATCTTCGTGCATTCTTAGATGGGAATGGTGGAGAGGACATTGATATTATTGCCAAGATTGAGAATCGTTCCGGTGTGGATCACGTAGAGGAAATCTGTGAGATCGCCAACGGAATTATGATCGCAAGAGGTGATCTCGGTGTGGAGATTCCGGGAATGGAAGTACCGGCGATCCAGAAATATCTGATCAACAAGTGCCGCATGCTTGGAACGCGCGTAATTACTGCGACGGAGATGCTGGAATCCATGATTCACAATCCGCGTCCGACACGTGCCGAGTTATCGGATGTGGCCAATGCGGTATATGACGGATCCTCAGCTATTATGCTTTCCGGAGAATCGGCTGCCGGTAAGTATCCGGTTGACGCGGTGCGCAATATGGCAGAGATCGCAGAGTACACAGAGAGCCAGATCAAGTATACGAAGCGTTTCCAGAATTCGGATTTCGAGATCAAGAGTATTCTGGATGCGATCTCGCACTCTACCTGTGCGATGGCAATCGATGTGCAGGCCAAGTGTATTGTGGTAAGTTCCCTAAGCGGAACGACCGTGCGCATGGTCAGCCGCTTCCGTTGTCCGGTTGATATCGTCGGTATGACAACATCGGAACGAGTATGGAGAAAGCTGAACCTGAGCTGGGGCGTAACACCGGTTCTGTGTGAAGAGTTTAATTCCATGGAAGTCATGTTCTACAATGCAATGAAGGAAGCAAAGAAGATTTTTGATCTGAAGAAGGACGATACGGTTGTCTTAACCGGAGGTCTGATTAACGGACAGATCGGAAATACCAATGTGATCAAAGTTGAGCGTGTATAAAACGCTTGCATTTTTAAACGTATGTGATATAATCGGGACACAGCAGATTCTATCACATACGTTTTCCCTTTTATTAGGGGGAATCTATGAAGACAAATCGAAGAATAAGAACTCTTGGAGTTCTTCTGTGCATGGTGTCCATGCTTGTTTTTTCCGGACCAAAGACAGATGTATATGCGGGAAATATCGCGTTCGTTGTTTTGAATACTTATGAGCAGACGATGAATATTGGGGATGAGTATCGTCTGTGCGCAGTGACATCGAACGGCAAGAAACCGACATTCAGTTCAAGTGACAGTAAGATCGCATCGGTCAACACCTACGGACTGATTACGGCGAAGAAAGCAGGCACTGCGAAGATCATTGTCAAAACGAGGAATGCGGAAGCGCGTTGCCGCATCACGGTCAATAAGACAACGATCGACCTCAACCAGAAGTCTGTATCGATGGACAACGGAAGTGAATTCCATCTGAAAGCGGAAGTGTCGACCGGACATGAGGTCAAGTACAAATCAAGTAAACGGAGCGTGGCTACGGTGGACGAAAGCGGTGTGATTACCGCGGTAAAGCCGGGAGATGCAGTGATCACGGTATCAGCAGACGGAAGTACTGCAACCTGCCGTATCAAAGTCAAACAGCCGAAGGTCGTGCTCAGTCAGAGTAAGGCAACTCTCTACCGAAAGGAGGAGCTGCAGCTTACAATCCATACCAATTCCAGAACAAAACCAAAGTGGAAATCGAATCGTTCCAGCGTTGCAACAGTGGATGCGCAGGGACATGTGACCGCAATGAAGCATGGAACTGCGATCATCACGGTAACCGTGGATGGTGTCAGTAAGACGTGTGAGGTTACGGTCAGACAGCCCAAGGTAGTGCTGGCGAAATCATCCGTTGTATTGAATGTTGGGCAGCAGACGCGCGTGGAAGCGAGCGTTTCGTCGGGGAATACACTGGGGTATTCGAGTTCCAATACAAGTATCGCAACCGTCGAGGAGGACGGAACGGTTACCGCAGTCAGCCCGGGGAAAGCATATATTTATGCGACCGAGGATGGCGTGAAAGCAAAGCTTACCGTGACGGTAAAATCGGACAGCGATAAGAAAAAACAAAAGTAACGGTAAATAAAATTACAAAACAAGGGAAGACAGATGGAATCTGCTGCATAAGAAATCAAAGAATATTTTTACACGTTTTCCATATACTAACGCAAAGCTGATCGATAGCATGACAGGATGAAAGTATGGAGGAAACAGAGTTTATGAAAGCAACAGGCATTGTTCGAAGAATAGATGATCTCGGTCGTATTGTGGTACCCAAGGAAATCCGGCGTACGCTTCGGATCCGTGAGGGTGACCCACTTGAAATTTTTACCAGCCGTGAGGGCGAAATCATGTTGAAGAAGTACTCACCGATCGGTGAGATGGGGGAGATTGCAGGGAATTGTGCAGAGGCGCTCGCACAGGCTGCTGAAGCGCTCGTCTGCATTACGGACCGGGACTATATTGTGGCTGCATCCGGCAGCGGCAGGAAAGAACTGGAGGGAGAACACATAAGTCCGCAGGTGGAGGCACTCATGGAAAAACGCGGCACATTTGTGGTAAATCATGTGCATGAAGAACTGCCACTGGTTACGAAAGAATGGACCGGTGATCACAAGGGAGCAGCACTCTCTGCGATCATCTGCAACGGAGACTGCCAGGGATCGGTCATTGTTGTGACACAAAGCGACAATCCGCAGAAACTTGAGACCATACGCATTCTGGCGCAGTCAGCAGCCGGCTTTATAGGAAAGCACATGGAACAGTAATATTTTATGGAGCTTCGGGAACGGGGCTCTTTATACTTTCTTAATAAAAACATAATTTGCATATGCGATATAAAAGCGATAAAATACTTCATATATCTTCCGTAGAGGATTAAAGAAGGAGATTATATGGCAAAGAAGAAGAGAAAGAAAAAGAAACAACATCGCTTTTTCTGGTTCGTAATAAAGCTGCAGATTGTGCTGATGCTGCTTGTGCTTGGCGCGGCTGGAGTGTATTTTTTTGGCGGTTATGCGGACGAGGTTCAGCAGATCCGGAGAGAGGCAATCAAGGAAGTGGCGGCTTCGGATGAATCGCTTTTTATCCCGTCGCAGACCTGCTCGGTATATGATACGAACGGAAATCTGATCTCGGAGCGCAAAGGCGATAAGGATGCGCAGTATGTGAAGTATGAGGATATTCCGAAGTCTTTTGTGACGGCGATCATCAGTATTGAGGACAAGAAATTCTATCGTCACAACGGTGTGGATTTCAAGGCTATCATGCGTGCAGTTAAAGCGCGTCTGCAGGCTGGAAAAGTCACGCAGGGTGGAAGTACGATCACGATGCAGCTGGCGAAACTGATGTATATGGAGCCGAGTAAGACGTGGCAGTACAAGGTGGAGCAGATATTCCTTGCGATGGAGCTTGAAAAGCGGTATTCCAAGGAGAAGATTCTGGAATTTTATCTCAATAATATCTATTTCGCGAATGGATATTATGGTATTGATGCAGCGTGCAGAGGCTACTTTAACTGTGATCTGGGGGATCTTGATATCTCGCAGGTGGCTTTCTTATGTGCGATTCCGAACAGTCCGTCCTATTATGATCCGGTGACCAATATGGATCATACGATCACACGAAGAAATCTGATCTTACAGAATATGTGGGACGATGGCAAAATCACGCAGGAGCAGTATTATGAGGCCTGCAAGGAAGAAATCACACTGAACCGGCCGAAGAAGACGAAGAACAGTATCGTGAACAATTTCGTGGATACTTACACTTATTATTGCGCAACACGTGCATTGATGGAGCAGGAGGGCTTTACCTTCCAGAATTATTTTGATTCTGAGGAGGAGAAGAAGACGTACAACGAGGAGTATGACGAATTGTATACTTCCTGTCAGAAGAAGCTGTATTCGGGCGGCTATAAGATTTATACCTCGATTGATATGGACAAGCAGAATGCGTTGCAGCAGGCTGTGGATGATGAACTTGCTTCTTATACTGATCTGGATGATGACGGAACCTATGATATGCAGGGAGCCGGAGTGTCGATCGACAACAGCACAGGATATGTCGTTGCGATCGTCGGTGGCCGCAATCAGGACTTTACATCGTATACGCTCAATCGTGCTTACCAGAGTCACCGTCAGCCGGGAAGTTCCATCAAGCCATTGCTTGTGTATACACCATGTTTCGAGCGTGGATACGATCCGGATACCATTGTGGATGATCATAAGTTTGAAGGCGGTCCGTCCAATGCGACCAAAACCTATGCAGGTAAAGTGAAGCTTCGCTATGCGGTTGCACAGTCATTAAATACAGTCGCATGGCAGTTGTATGACCAGCTGACGCCGGAGGTGGGGCTGCAGTATCTGAAGAATATGAATTTTACAGGCATTGTAAAAGACGATTATACACTTGCAACATCGCTCGGAGGATTTACCAAGGGTGTCTCTCCACTTGAGATGGCAGCAGGATTTGCAACGATCGAGAATGATGGTATGTACCGTGAACCGACCTGTATCAAGACAATCATTGACTCAGACGAGAATGTTGTCTATGCTTCACAGATGACGGAAGTATCGATCTATGAGCAGGATGCGGCGCGCATGATGACGGATGTGCTGACGACGGTTATGGATAGCGGAACCGGACGCGCGCTCAAGTTAAAAGGCATGCCTTGTGCAGGTAAGACGGGTACGACAAATGACCATAAGGACGGCTGGTTTGTTGGATTCACAAGATATTACACGACAAGTGTGTGGGTTGGCTGTGATTATCCGAAGGCAATCCAGAGTCTGAGCGGAAGTACTTATCCGGGTCGTATCTGGAATACATACATGAGTGCGATCCATGAGAATCTATCTCCGATGGATTTTATTCCGTATGCGCAGCTTTCCGATGATTTTAAGAATCAGCAGCAACAGGATCAGCAGGATCAGGAACAAAAGCGTGAGGAAGATAATGCTGCCGGTCAGCAGGACAAGACTGATCAGAACCAGCAGGATCAGAATCAGCCGGCAGATAATAATCAGGATCAGAACCAGAATGATAATGCCGGAAATGACAGCAATAACACAAATACCGGAGACAATACCGGTAACAACAATTCCGATGGAAATAATCCGGATGATAATACCGGAGATAACACCGGAGACAATAGCGGCGGTGATAATACCGGAGGCGATAACAACACCGGGGAAGACACGCCGACAGATACACCTTAGTCATAGGAGGATTTATTATGTGTACAGCAGCAACCTATAAAACCAAAGATTTTTATTTCGGAAGAACACTGGATTATGAATTCTCCTATGGAGATGAAGTGACGATCACACCTCGGAATTATAAATTTGTTTTTCGCCATATGGGAGAAGTTGCATCGCATTATGCGATCATCGGAATGGCGTATGTTGTCGCAGATTATCCGCTATACTATGATGCAATCAATGAAAAAGGTCTTGGTATGGCAGGTCTTAACTTTGTCGGAAATGCTGTCTACCAGCAGGTGGAAGAGGGCAGAGAAAATGTGGCGCAGTTTGAATTTATTCCATGGATCCTCTCACAGTGTGCGAGTGTGGCGGAGGCAAAAGAACGTCTTGAGGGAATGAACCTTGTCGGAACCTTCTTTTCCGAGCAGCTGCCAAGCGCGCAACTTCACTGGATCATCGCAGACCAAGATGGCGCGATCGTCGTGGAATGCATGTCGGACGGACTTCACGTGTATGACAACCCGGCGGGGGTGCTTACGAATAATCCGCCGTTCCCGCAGCAGATGTTTCAGCTGAATAACTATATGCATTTGTCGCCGAGACAGCCGGAGAACGCTTTTTCCAGGGAACTGCCTCTGCAGACATACAGCCGTGGAATGGGCGCGCTGGGACTTCCAGGAGATCTCTCTTCGGCTTCGCGTTTCGCGAAGGTGGCTTTCACGAGACTTCATGCGGTATCGGGAGAGTCAGAGACAGAGAGTGTCAGCCAGTTTTTCCACATCTTAGGGTCGGTGGAGCAGCAGAGAGGCTGCTGCGAGGTGGCAGACGGAAAATACGAGATTACGATCTATACGTCATGCTGTAATGCAACGAAGGGCATTTATTATTACACAACGTATGACAATCATCAGATTACAGCGGTTGATATGCACCATGAAGATCTGGATGGTTCGCAGCTTGTTCACTATCCTCTGTGCAAAAGTGAAAATATTTACACCCAAAATTAGGCAAAATGCCATTGGATGAACGGGGTTACTATGGTAATATGTAACTGTTCAGAGTGAAACAGTTTGGCGGTTGGCGCTGAATAACTACGGTAATATAAAACGAGCAAGAATGTTGGAGGACAAGCAAGTGAAGAAATATGGTTTTGGAATTGATGTCGGGGGAACCACAGTCAAAGTAGGATTTTTTGAGACGAGCGGAAAGCTGCTTGATAAGTGGGAGATCAAAACAAACACTGCAAACGGTGGAGAGGCAATCCTTCCGGATATCGCAAAGACAATTGACGAGAAGCTGGACAAGGAAGGTATCAGTAAGGATGATGTGCAGGGTGTCGGAATCGGTGTCCCTGGTCCGGTACTTAGTTCCGGTGTCGTAACCGTCTGTGTAAATCTTGGATGGAAGAATGTAGATGTTGCGGGAACATTGTCAGGACTTACCGGACTTCCGGTAAAAGTCGGTAATGATGCCAATGTGGCAGGTCTCGGCGAGATGTGGCAGGGTGGTGCCAAGGGAAGCCGTGATGTTGTTATGGTAACACTCGGAACCGGTGTCGGCGGCGGAATCATCGTAGATGGTAAGATGGTTGCCGGAGCAAACGGTGCAGGCGGAGAGATCGGACATCTGAACGTCTGTGAGGATGAGAGTGAAGCATGTAACTGTGGACAGCATGGATGTCTGGAACAGTATACCTCTGCAACCGGTGTTGTTCGTATGGCAAAGCGCAAGCTGGCTAAGACAACGGAGGAGACAAGTCTTCGTAAATTTGAAGATCTTACGGCAAAGGATGTATTTGACGAGGCAAAAGCAGGCGATAAGGTAGCACTTGAGATCGTTGATGAAGTGTGTGAGATCTTAGGTAAGGCACTTGGAAAGATTGCATGTGTTGTCAATCCGGAAGTATTTGTAATCGGTGGCGGCGTATCTAAGGCCGGACAGATCCTGATTGATACGATCAAGAAATATTATGTGCCGAACACATTCAGTTCTTGCAAGGACGCGCGTTTTGAACTTGCTTCACTTGGCAACGATGCCGGAATGTATGGATGCATGTGCCTTGTGCTTGATTAAAAATACAGAGAGTATATATTATTACATATAAAAAAGTCCTAACCCATTGTGATTAGGACTTTTTTGGTGCGCTTGCGGCGCACGTTTCTATTTCTCTTTATTATTTTTCAGGATCATTCGTTTCTGTTTACTTGAATATGTCCAAAGCTTTGAACTTAATTTTGAACAATTACCGGCTGTAATGGAAGAAACCTTTTTCGCAGTACCGATATAAGGCTTCCAATCAAAGTCCTGACCTCCGTAAGCTTTGCCGGAACCTGTATAGTAATTGTCAAAAACATTTCGTTTTCGTGCATCATAAGAACCTGTATAATATCCGAGCACTTCTCCCTTAAATACCTTCTTAGAAGAACCTGTTACCTTTCCTGTGGAATAGTTGTATTTTATAAACTGATCGAATACGGATGCACTTCCAACCAGTCCACCAACAAAGGATGTATTCTTCGCTGACAGAGATACCGCACCGGTATTGTAGCAATTCTGCACATTTGCGGTGGCCTGTCCCGCCAGACCGCCTACAGCCGCATCGCCGCCGGACTTCACATTCACAGTGACTTTTCCCTTATTATAGGACTGTGTGATATCATTAACGACTACCGCAACACCGCCTACATTGGTACTGCGGGGAGCATTGGCTGTCACTGTAATGGCTCCTGTATTGAAGGATTTTACCATCTTTGTTCCGATGTAGGTCGTATCACCGACCACGCCTGCTACATCGATTCCGGTCATATTTGATACATTCGCGTTCACTGTGATCTTACCTGTATTCGAGCAGGAATCGATTCCACTCTTGCTCATTCCTATTACACCGGCGATATTCGCTTCTGTCGCGAATCCTTCTGCTGCCTTTTCGATCGTACAGATGATTGCTCCGGTATTTTTACAATTTTTGACTGCTTTTTTTCCATAAAAGGAATTTGCTACACCGGATATTGAAAATCCATTTCCGCCCCATTCATCACTCGGCTTATAAGTGACCTTTATCGTTCCTTTATTGGTACAATTCTGTAATAGTGACTTTGATGAACTGCCTGATGCAAAAATTGTGATTCCTCCGACATCGCAGGAAGGTGAGCTATCTGCTGTTCCTCTGACATCCACTGTGATATTGATAGCATTCACACAATTCTTTATCACTGCCTTCTCATCATTCGCATGTACGATTCCGCCAATATAAGCAGCTTCCCCCTTGACGGAGATCTTTCCGGAGGTTTTGATCTGATCAAAGGTACAGTTCGTAGCGCTGCATACCAATGTTCCTATCGTTCCACCATCCTGAAGACTAATATCTACACCGGTAACAGAGATATTTTTAAATACGGCACCGCTCGCATATCCGAAAATACCTGCATTCTCAGCCCAGCTTGAGGTCTTGTAAGTATAACCGGTCAGCTTGTGCCCTTTACCATCAAGCTGTCCCTTAAATGGATGATCTCTGTCCCCAAACAGCTGGAAATCTGCAGGCAATTTGATATCCTTTGCAAGATAATAATTCCCTGACGGATTGCTCTCCATCGCCTTTAAATCCTCTGCTGTCGAGATCGCGGTTGCCGCTGCTGCTTTCAAATTTACCGCTGCAGCTTCCAGCTTTGTAGCCGGTGCTGCGAATACAGCATTTGCAGGTGCAGAAAATGCCATCAGTGCAGCCAGAGATAATGTCAGTATTTTTTTCATTGTCCCACTCCTTTCACTCGGATCCTCCTGTAGGAAGAACCAATCTATGATATTTATATTATCATAAGCCGTACCTCAAGGTCCAAGTCAAGAAATATGTAGAAAATTAAAATCCGGTCGCTTATGAAAAATACCTTGACAATCAAACTATTTTGAAATATACTTTGCCTAACAAATAATTTGATAATCAAACTATTTGACAATCAAAACAATTTATGATGAATTTTAGAGGGAAAAGGAGATTACACCATGTTAGAGAAATTAAAAGAGATTATTGCAGACCAGTTAAATGTTGATGCAGCAAGCATTACAGCAGAGTCCAGATTCAAGGAGGATCTTGAGGCAGATTCTCTGGATCTGTTTGAACTGGTGATGTCATTGGAGGAGGAGTATGACGTAGAGATTCCTTCTGAGGACTTAGAGAAGATCTTAACAGTCGGTGATGTAATCAAATATCTTGAGGACAAAGGTGTAGAGGCATAAATATGAAGACTAGAGTGACGGAACTTCTCGGAATTACTTATCCGATCATCCAGGGCGGAATGGCCTGGGTAGCCACTCACGAGCTCGCCAGCGCAGTATCAAACGCTGGCGGTCTTGGCATTATAGGGGCTGGTGGTGCTCCGGCATCCTGGGTGCGCGAGCAGATCCAGGCGGCGAAGAAAGAGACGGATAAGCCATTTGGTGTCAATCTGATGCTGATGAATCCGGATGCAGATGCGATTGCCAAGGTACTTGTGGAGGAAGGCGTTAAGGTTGTTACGACTGGAGCTGGAAATCCGGCAAAATACATGCAGATGTGGAAGGAAGCGGGAATCAAAGTGATTCCCGTTGTCGCGAGTGTGGCACTTGCCAAATTGATGGAGCGCGGCGGCGCGGATGCGGTCGTTGCAGAAGGAACCGAGTCTGGCGGACATATCGGTTCGCAGACAACGATGACGCTGGTTCCGCAGGTAGTTGATGCAGTATCGATTCCGGTGATTGCAGCCGGTGGTATCGCAGATGGACGTGGATTTGCGGCAGCGATGATGCTCGGGGCGGATGCGGTGCAGATGGGAACGAGATTTGTTGTGGCAAATGAGTCTATCGTTCATGAGAATTACAAGGATCGCGTGATCAAGGCAAAAGACATTGATTCGGAAGTGACCGGCATGTCGACCGGACATCCGATCCGTGTCATCCGCAACAAGATGACGCGTGAGTACCTGCAGATGGAGAAAGATGGTGCAAGCTTAGATGAGCTGGAACAGCTGACACTTGGTGCTTTGCGCAAGGCAGTTGTGGAAGGCGATGTGATGTACGGCAGCGTGATGGCCGGACAGTCCGCGGGACTTGTCCACAAGAAGGAGAGCTGCGCCGAGATCATTCAGGAAATTATGGCGGATGCACATAAGCTGCTTTCGACCACGGAAGGTTAAATATTGAGCAGACATATGGACGTAAATTTTGTCTGGTTACTGTCTGTGTAAGCAATGTTCTCACCCGGTGAGACATTTCAGAAAAGAGGAAAGAATGAAGAGAGTATTTATGTTCCCGGGACAGGGTTCCCAGTATGTTGGAATGGGCAAGGAATTCTACGATAACAGACCGGAGTGCAAGGCGGTCTATGATCTGGCATCGGAAGTGACCGGGCTTGATGTTGCGGCGCTTTGTTTCGAGGAGAATGACAAGTTAAATATTACGGAATATACACAGATCTGTATGCTGACAACGGAGGCTGCAATCTATGCAGCGTTAAAGGAAGAAGGCATCACCTGCGATGTGACCGCGGGATTGAGCCTTGGAGAGTACGGCGCATTGATCGCATCCGGCGCGATGAGTATGAAGGATGCTTTTGCGGTCGTAAGAAAACGCGGCATCTATATGCAGGAAGCGTATCCGACCGGCGGCGCAATGTCTGCAATCTTAGGACTGGATGCAGAGGTGATCGCTCAGACCTGTGAGAAAACACAGAACGAACTTCGCAGCGCAGGCAACGCGGCAGCAGTTGTATCGGTTGCCAATTACAACTGTCCGGGACAGATCGTAATTACAGGAACAGAGGATGCGGTAAGCGTTGCGGGAGATGCATTAAAGGAAGCCGGTGCGAAACGTGTGGTTCCTCTTAAAGTCAGTGGACCGTTCCATTCGCAGCTTTTAAACGGAGCAGGAGAAAAGCTTGGCGAGGCATTAAAGGATGTGACGATCGGCGCGATCACAACTCCGTATCTTGCTAACGTGAATGCAGACTATGTGACAGATCCGGCAGCAGTCAAGGATCTGCTGGTGCGCCAGGTATCTTCTTCCGTTCACTGGCAGCAGACCATTGAGCGTCTGATCGCAGACGGTGCAGATGAGTTCGTAGAGATTGGACCGGGACGTTCTCTTTCCGGATTTATGCGGAAGATCAACCGTGATGTCACGACCTGCAATATCGATAAGATGGAGGATTTTGTAAATTATGTTAACCGGTAAGAATGCGCTCGTCACAGGCGCTGGAAAAGGAATTGGCAAGGCAATCGCGATGGAGCTTGCAGCAAATGGCGCCTTTGTCATCGTCAACTATAACGGATCGAAGGCTGCGGCGGAGCAGACGGTCGCAGAGATTCAGGAAGCAGGCGGCGATGCTGTCGCATACCAGTGTAACGTTGCAGATTATGAAGCCTGCGGCGGCATGGTTTCCGAGCTGATCAAAACATATAAGCATATCGATATCTTAGTCAACAATGCCGGAATTACAAGAGACGGACTGTTGATGAAGATGAGTGAGGACGATTTCGATGCGGTCATCGATACGAATCTGAAGGGATGCTTCAACACGATCCGTCATCTGTCGCGCTATTTCTTAAAGCAGCGCGCCGGTAAAATCGTCAATATTTCATCGGTATCCGGAATCCTCGGTAATGCAGGGCAGGCAAACTATTCTGCGAGCAAGGCGGGCATCATTGGATTGACCAAGGCGGTAGCAAGAGAACTTGCAAGCCGCGGCATTAATGTGAATGCGGTTGCACCTGGATTTGTGGAGACGGATATGACGGATGCATTGCCGGACAGCGTGAAGGAAGGCCTGTGTGCACAGATTCCGCTCGGACGCACCGGAAAACCGGAGGATATCGCAAAGGCAGTGGCATTTCTTGCCTCGCCTGCAGCGGATTACATTACAGGTCAGGTTTTATCGGTTGACGGAGGTATGGCGATCTAAGAAGCTTCTGGCATGAGCCAACGAGACAAACGTCAAGAAGCTTGCTGCAACAGGATAGAGATGCGACCTTTTATGGGAGCACAGAAAGGAAAAATCATGAGCAGAAGAGTAGTTGTAACCGGTATGGGTGCGATCACGCCGATCGGTTTAAGCGTAGATGAATTTTGGAATGGAGTGAAAGAGGGAAAACTCGGATTTGGCGAGATCACCCGTTTTGACTCCAGTGAATATAAAGCACATATGGCGGCAGAGGTAAAAGGCTTTGTCGGCAAGGATTATATGGATTTTAAGGCAGCCAAGAGAATGGAGCTTTTCTCGCAGTATGCGGTAGCAGCAGCGAAGGAAGCAATTGAGGACGCTGGTCTTGATATGACGAAAGAAGATCCTTACCGTGTTGGTACGGCAATCGGTTCCGGAGTCGGAAGTCTCCAGGCGATGGAGCGTGAGTATACGAAGCTTGTGGAAAAAGGCCCGGGAAGAGTCAATCCGATCTTCGTTCCACTCATGATTTCTAACATGGCATCTGGCAATGTATCGATCCAGTTTGGGTTACAGGGCAAAAGCATCAATGATGTGACCGCCTGCGCGACCGGAACGAACAATATCGGAGAAGCATTCCGCAGCATCCAGTATGGAGAAGCGGATGTTATGGTGACGGGTGGAACGGAAGGCAGCGTATGTCCGACGGCAATCGCCGGATTTGCAGCACTGACTGCGCTCTCTCCGTCTACGGATCCAGAAAAATGTTCTCTGCCTTTTGACAAGAACCGAAGCGGATTTGTGCTTGGTGAAGGTGCCGGAGTGGTCGTACTCGAGGAATTAGAACATGCAAAAGCAAGAGGAGCGAAGATCTACGCAGAGGTCGTTGGATACGGATGCTCGGCAGATGCATATCACATTACTTCCCCACTTGAAGATGGTGCAGGAGCTGCTCGCGCAATGTTAAACGCAGTGGAAGATGCCGGCGTGGACAAGAATGAAATCACTTATATTAATGCGCACGGAACAGGAACACATCATAACGACCTGTTTGAGACACGTGCGATCAAGCTGGCATTCGGCGAACATGCGAAGGATATGAAGATCAACTCGACGAAGTCGATGATCGGCCATCTTCTCGGTGCGGCCGGAGCGGTTGAGTTTATTACCTGTGTCAAGGAAATCGAGGAAGGCTACATTCACAAGACGGCCGGATACGAGACACCGGATGAGGAGATTGATCTCAACTACTGTAAAGAAGCGTACGAAGAGGATGTGCCTTATGCATTGTCTAATTCGCTCGGTTTCGGTGGACACAATGCAAGTATTCTGATCCGTAAGTATGTAGATTAACAGAACAGTTATCAGAAGAGAGATGACATGCAGCACTGGTCGTTACCACAAGCGGGTGAACATGGTCGGTGCGTCAAGGAGGATATTATGACAACACAGGAGATTATGGAGATCCTGCCGCATCGTCAGCCGTTTCTGCTGATCGATACGGTGGAGGAGTTAGAGCCGGGCGTACGCGCAGTGGCAAAGAAAAATGTGACCTATAATGAACCTTATTTTGCGGGGCATTTTCCGGGAAATCCGGTAATGCCGGGCGTATTGATCATTGAGGCTTTGGCACAGACGGGGGCGGTAGCAATCCTGTCGCAATCGGAGTGGAAGGGCAAGACCGCTTATTTTGCAGGCATCAATCAGGCAAAGTTCAAGCAGAAAGTTGTACCGGGCGACACCCTCGAACTTGAGACAGAAATCATCAAGGTGAAGGGTCCGATCGGCGTGGGCAAAGCGACTGCCCGAGTGAACGGCAAACTAGCATGCTCCGCGGAGCTGACATTTGCGATAGGATAATGTTCAAATAGAGGGAAAAAGTTATGTTATTTAAGAAAAATACCAATACAGAGCCGGTGCAGGAAGAGACAAAGGCTCAGCCGGTCGAGCTGGTACAGCCGGAGACGGTTGTCTGCAAAAACTGTAAGCGTGAGCTCGACAAAAAGCGTGTCGTCAAAAATAAATATGTCTGCTACGAGTGTGGTTATTATTTTCGTGTACGCGCGAAAAACCGCATTCGGATGGTGACCGATGCAGAGTCGTTCACTGAATGGGATGAGAATGTGGAAGTCAAAAATCCATTGAATTTCCCGGAATACGAGGGAAAAGTTGCTGCGACACAGGAGAAGACGGGCTTAAAAGAAGGTGTCACTGTCGGAAAATGTCGTATCTATGGTGAGGAGACGGTTCTTGGTGTCATCGATGCTAGATTTATGATGGGAAGTATGGGACATGTGGTTGGAGAGAAGATCACACACGCTTTTGAGCGTGCAACCGAGGAGAAACTTCCGGTTATTCTGTTCTGCTGCTCCGGAGGGGCGAGAATGCAGGAGGGAATCATCTCTCTGATGCAGATGGCAAAGACTTCCGCCGCCGTTAAGCGTCATTCGGATGCCGGACTTCTGTATGTCCCGGTGCTGACCGATCCGACGACCGGCGGTGTGACCGCAAGCTTTGCGATGCTTGGAGATATTATTCTGGCGGAGCCGAACGCATTGATCGGCTTTGCGGGACCGCGTGTTATTGAGCAGACGATCGGTCAGAAGCTTCCGGAAGGGTTCCAGAGAGCTGAATTCCAGTTGGAGCATGGATTTGTTGATGCAATCGTAAAGCGCGATGACTTAAAGATGACATTATACAAAATTTTAAAAATGCATCGCCCGACAACAGGATATGCAAATTTTGATCCACTTCGTGAGGATGACAGTTATGAGCCGACCGAGCTGATGCGCGAGCGCAGCGTGAAGGCAAAGCCGATGCAGGCCTGGGATAAGGTGACAGCCGCAAGACAGCTGAAGCGTCTGGCTTCCGTGGACTATATGGACACGATTTTTGATGATTTCATGGAGATGCACGGCGATCGTTACTTCCGCGATGATCCGGCAATTGTCGGAGGATTTGCATATCTTGACGGACAGCCGGTCACGGTAGTCGGTGTGCATAAGGGAAAGGACTTAAAGGATTGTGCGGCGCGCAATTATGGAATGCCTTCGCCGGAAGGCTACCGCAAGGCAATCCGTCTGATGAAGCAGGCGGAGAAGTTTAATCGCCCGATCATCACATTTGTGAATACATCCGGTGCTTATCCGGGAAAAGAGGCCGAGGAGAACGGGCAGGGCGAGGCAATCGCAAGAAACCTCTATGAGATGTCCGGCATCAAAGTGCCAATCCTTTGCCTGATGATCGGTGAGGGTGGAAGCGGCGGAGCGCTCGCTTTGGCAGTAGGTAATGAAGTGTGGATGATGGAAAATGCGACCTATTCCATTCTCTCGCCGGAGGGATTTGCATCCATCCTGTGGAAGGACGGAAAGCGTGCGAAGGAAGCTGCGGGTGTTATGAAGATTACCGCGCAGGATCTCAAAGAACTTCAGGTTGTGGATGACATTATTCCGGAGTACGGCGGAGCCGATGAGGATGCGCTCACTTCCATTGCGAATTATATGAAGGGCAACATGAAGAAGTTCTTAAAGGCGCAGCAGGGCAAGAGCGGAGAACAGCTTGCGGCGGAACGCTACGAGAGATTCCGCAAATTTTAATCCGTCAGATCTGAAACGGAAACCCGGCAGGGCGATGCGATTCTAGTGAGTATCGTCCTTGTGACCGGAATAAGGAGAATATGAATGAAAATTTTAGGAACCGGAAGTTCGCTTCCGCAGAAAATAGTAAGCAATGACGATCTGGCGCAGGTGATGGATACCTCGGATGAGTGGATCAGCAGCCGTACGGGAATTCGTAACCGTCATATTGCGGTAGAAGAAACAACGACTTCCATGTCGGTGGATGCGGCAAAGAAAGCATTGGCCGATGCAGCGGTTGCGGCAGAGGAGATCGATCTGATCATCGCTGCGACGGTTTCTTCCGACTACATCTTCCCGACGCTTGCCTGTGAAGTGCAGGCGGCAATCGGTGCGGTAAATGCTACAGCGTTTGACATTGGCGCTGGCTGCTCCGGATTTTTGTTTGCACTTGCGACCGCGGATGCATATTTTGCAACCGGACAATGCAGGAAAGCTTTGATCCTGGGAGCAGAAACGCTTTCCAAGATGATGGACTGGAGCGACCGCAGCACCTGTGTTTTGTTCGGTGACGGAGCAGGAGCAGCAGTGTTGAGCGCAGAGGGTGGTCAGCTGCTTTCCATGGTACAGGGATCAGACGGATCCGGTGGTATGGCACTAAAATGCGAGAATCGCCCGGTGCGTAATCTGTATCGTCAGGGAGCACTCGCGCACTATGCTTTTACCGAGATGAATGGATCGGAAGTATATAAATTTGCGGTACGTACTGTGCCGAAAGCAATCAGTGAAGCTTTAACCAAGGCGAATGTCAGTGAGGATGAGGTATCGATTTATCTGCTCCATCAGGCAAATCTCCGCATCATTGAGTCAGTAGCGAAGCGTCTGCACCAGCCGATGGAGAAATTCCCGACAAACCTTGAAGAGTGTGGCAATGTATCTGCCGCAAGTGTACCGATTCTGCTTGATAAAGTCAGAAAAGATGGTATGATAGGCAAAGGAGATAAAATTGTTTTGGCTGGATTTGGTGCAGGACTGACCTGGGGCGCATGTGTGATCGAGTGGTAGTCTGCCGCCAATGAAGAATCGGATTGCAAAAGGAGATTGCGGATGACGCTCGAAGAGACCTTAAATGAACTTCTCGTTAAGCTGTTCAAGGATATATTGGAGATTGAGGCCAAAAGTCTGATCACGGAAGAATTCAAAGATATTACATACAATGATATGCATATCATCGAGGCAGTCGGTATCGATGAGCCGCGTAATATGAAGACGGTTGCGAAGCTGATGTCGGTTACGACAGGAACGCTGACCAAGGCGATGGATGCACTCTGTGAGAAGGGGTATGTTGTGCGTGAGCGCAGCACGAAGGATAAGCGTGTCATCAAGCTGCGCCTGACGGACAAAGGTAAGAGTGCGTATTATCACCACGAGCAGTTCCACAGGCAGATGATCAAGAATATTGCATCCGAGATGTCGGAGCAGGAGACCGAAGTGCTGATCTATGCTTTGGCAAAGATGGTGGATTACTTCCATCTCAATTACTACGATACGAAGGAGGAGTCCCAGTACGTAGACTGGTCGAAGATCAAGCAGACCGAGGAGAAGGAATAATTTTCCACTTTGATTTAAAAAACAGAAAAAATATAGAAAAATAGGGCGGTTCAAAATGCAAGTTTTGAACCGCTGTATTGCATTTTGTGCGCTTTAAACATGTAAAGTGATAGAAATTTAAAATATTAAAGAATTTTCTGTTGATATTTCTTGCAATTTCGATTAGAATAAGGGTGTTGATGTATACTAATTTAATAGGATATGACGGAAGGAGAGTTGAAACACGCTTTTTCCGTTAAATAATATGATAAGGAGATTCAAAAATGGGTTATGTTGATGAAGTACTCGAAGTAGTACAGAAGAAAAACGCAGATCAGCCTGAGTTCTTACAGGCAGTAACAGAGGTTCTTGAGTCCTTAAGACCAGTGATCGATGCAAACGAGGAATTATACAGAAAGAACGCAATCCTTGAGAGAATCACTGAGCCGGATCGTCAGATCATGTTCCGTGTACCATGGGTAGATGACAACGGACAGGTTCAGGTAAACAGAGGTTTCCGTGTACAGTTCAATAATGCAATTGGACCATACAAGGGAGGTTTAAGACTTCATCCTTCTGTTAACTTAGGTATTATTAAGTTCTTAGGTTTCGAGCAGATCTTCAAGAACTCTCTTACAACACTTCCAATCGGTGGTGGTAAAGGTGGTTCTGACTTCGATCCTAAGGGTAAATCTGACAGAGAGATTATGGCATTCTGCCAGAGCTTCATGACAGAGCTTTCTAAATATATCGGAGCAGACGTAGACGTACCAGCCGGAGATATCGGAACAGGTGCAAGAGAGATCGGTTTCATGTTCGGACAGTACAAGAGAATCCGTGGATCTTTCGAAGGTGTACTTACAGGTAAGGGTCTTTCATACGGCGGATCACTCGCCCGTACACAGGCTACAGGATACGGTCTGTTATACTTAACAAACGCTTTATTAAAGGACAACGGAATTGACATCGCTGGCAAGACCGCTGCAGTATCCGGATCAGGAAACGTAGCAATCTACGCAATTGAGAAGGCACAGCAGCTCGGTGTTAAGGTTGTTACATGTTCTGATTCTACAGGATGGATCTATGATCCAGAAGGAATCGATGTTGCACTTCTTAAGGAAGTTAAGGAAGTTAAGCGTGCACGTCTTACTGAGTACGCAGCTGCTAAGCCATCTGCAGAGTATCATGCTAAGCAGAACGGTGAGCACGGTGTATGGCAGTACAAGGTAGATCTTGCTCTTCCATGTGCGACTCAGAATGAGTTAGACATTGAGGATGCCAAGATGCTCGTTGCTAACGGTGTTACATCTGTAACAGAGGGTGCTAACATGCCTACAACTCTTGAGGCTACAAAGTACTTCCAGGAGAACGGTGTTCTCTTCGTAGGTGGTAAGGCTGCCAATGCCGGTGGTGTTGCTACATCTGCACTTGAGATGAGCCAGAACTCTGAGAGACTTCACTGGACATTCGAGGAAGTTGACGGAAAGCTCAAGGGAATCATGGAGACAATCTATGCAAACATCAGCGATGCTGCTAAGAGATATAACGCAACTGTTGGTGGCAAGACTGACTATGTAGCAGGTGCTAATATTGCCGGATTTGAGAAGGTAGTAGATGCTATGCTCGCTCAGGGTGTTTGCTAATATCCATATCATATAAGAGAAATATATTATAAAATGCCGAATCTGGGTCATGTTGCCCGGATTCGGCATTTTTTTACACTATCGTTGAATTTTCACGCTTTTTCTCCTATAATGAATATAATATGATGAAACAAAAAAGGGGGAATTACGAGATGGGTTTTGGAGCAGGCAATAAAGCATTGGTTCAGGCTGTTGCACAGATGAAGGATGTGGACTACTCGAAGGATCCCGCATTGGGGGAGATGTATCATCGATTAGTGAGCAACCGGGATGGATTTGAATATGCGCTTGAGCAGAATGTGAAGGCGTGCGCGCAGATTGGGGCGCTTGATCTGGAATTGGGGCAGAATGCGCAAAAGATTGCGGATATGACATCGGAGATCGCGTCCGCGACCGAGACGATCTATCGTGCGTCCGCAGATACGGCACAGGCCACAGGTCGCGTGACGGAGAAACACGAGGAATTATCCAATACGATTATTAACGCATCGGAAGAGGCGAGTGAAGTATACGGCAAGATTGAAGAGGGACAGAATGCCTTGTCGGAGATCCGGGATCTGTCGAATGACACGATTGAGATGTCGAAGAGTATGCAGCAGGATATGGATGCGCTCTCAAGCGTGATCAAGCGCATGAACGAGGTGATTTCCGGAATCGATGCGGTATCGTCACAGACAAATCTTCTTGCGCTGAATGCGTCCATTGAGGCAGCGCGTGCGGGAGAAGCAGGAAGAGGCTTTGCTGTCGTCGCCGAGGAGATCCGCAAGCTTGCCGAGCAGACACAGGAGCTGACGGCGAATATGGGTGAGTTTGTCGAAGGAGTCCGCGGAGCATCGGAGCGTGGCATTGTGAGTGCGAAAAGTACAATTGACGCGCTTGGAAGCATGACCGACAAGATCAACAGTGTGTGGGAGCTGAACGAGGGAAACAAGGAGAACATTTCCAAGATCAACGATGCAATCTTCTCTCTGGCATCGGTCAGTGAAGATATCAGTGATTCGATGCAGGAGATGGAATCCGGTGCGGGAAGTATTGAGGAACAGTGCGCGGTTCTGAAAGACGACACTGCCAATATGGATGAGATCATCGGCTCACTGGAACATGTTGCAGAGCCGGTTGCACAGGTAAAGCAGGCAATCGATGCGGCAACGAAAACGATGGGACAGATGTCGGAGGATCCGTTCCTTGCTATAAAGAATGAAGAGTTGCTCGCCGAATTAAAGCAGTTATAAAAGAATAAGAAATGAATGCCGGGGATGTGGATTCCCCGGCATTTTAAGTCTTTATTTATCGGATAGCTTTCCGTCCATGATCGCTTTCTGCACCCAAAGCTGCAGGGAATCAATCGCCTGTGAAATCTGTCCGAGCTGTGTCTGGATCTTGTGGAAATCATCAAGTTCATCTTTCGAGATCTGTCCGTCAACGGTAATCTCAATAAGACGATCCTTATCACGGTTTAATGTATTGAGTGATGCGAGCATCTCCAATGTGATCTGTGAGAGGTTCTTCATTTGAACTTCCGGCACATATTCCTGACCGATCGGGCATTCGTGTGAGCAGTAGTAATTGCAAAGGGACGGATTTTTATAGCAGTCCGCCATGGCAAGAATCTCGTCCGGGTGGGGAAGAGACTTTTCGCTTTCAATCTTTTCGATGCGGTCGGCGGATAGGAATTCCAGCTGTTCCGCAGCAGCTTCGCGTGTAAGTCCAAGTGCCTCGCGGCTGGTCTGGTAGATATTTTTATTTTCTTTTGTGGATTTTCTGCCCATGTTTTACTCCTTTGCTGGATATGGTTAATTTGCGGTAAAAGCGGATTAGGGATGCTTAATTCGCAAATGTTAAGCTGTTTTCTCTCATAGAATGATTATAAACTATATCCATCACAGGAACAATCAGATTCCTGCAAAATAGGATGGATACGAGAGAGGATAAGAAAATGATGATTTGTTTATTATTAATTTTGACGGTTGTAACTGTATTATTGGGAATTGGATTTAAACTTACAGGTGCGTTGCTTGCCGCATTATTTTGGCTTTGTATTAAGCTCCCGATCGCATGTTTTGTACTTGCACTGGCAATCATATTCTGTTGCACGATTCTTTTAATTCCGGTAGGTATCGCACTTTTTAAAGTGGGTATAGGACTGTTGATACCATGTTGTTAAGTTTGCACGCATTTTTCCCGATATAAATGTGAGAAACGGGACTACCCGTTCGTGGAGGTGGAAAATGCAGATTACAACATTATGCTATATAGAAAAGGACGGAAAATATCTGATGCTTCATCGGACAAAGAAGAAGCACGATATCAACGAAAATAAATGGATCGGTGTGGGCGGTCATGCGGAAGGAACGGAAGGTCCGGAAGAATGTCTGCTCCGCGAGGTGAAGGAGGAAACCGGGCTTACACTTACTTCGTACCGGTTCCGCGCATTGATTACCTTTATCAGTGACCAGCAGGAGCCGGAGATGATGTGCCTGTTTACGGCAGACGGTTTTACCGGCGAATTGATTACCTGCAACGAGGGTGATCTTGTGTGGGTGCCGAAGGAAGAGGTGCCGAAGCTTCCAACGTGGGAGGGCGATGCCATCTTCTTAAAACTTCTGTTGGAAGATGAAGAACGCTTTTTTACACTTAGACTTGTGTATGAAGGGGATAAACTGGTGGAAAAAAGCGTGCATTTATATTAAAATGAATATGGAAAATGAAGAGGCATTCGTCCCACAAAGTAAAAATGTTTGTGGGACGGTTTTGCGTGTAAATAGAAGGAGGCATAAGATGGCTGGATATCTGATTAAGGATACGACGCGCGCGGAGCGTGAGCAGATCGTGGCGGAGTCTCTTGGCAACATTGAGGCAACCTGTGATGGCTGTATGGCAGGACTTGCGGAGATGTATCAGGATTACATTGAAGGTAAGAAAGAACTTCGTGAGATCAATATGGAATTTAATGCACGTTATGTGAAGGGCGAGGATATGCCGGGACGAAGCCGCTGTCCGATGTAAATACGAGGATAAAAATATGTGGAAAATCAAACAGATTTTTGACGGAGATTATGGTTGCGAGGAGCTGGCGCCGGGCGAAAGTCCGCACGTGTCCGTAACGCTTGTGAATGAAACTGGCGAGGAGCGGTATGTGTCGGTCGAAGATGCGTGGCTTGTGGAGCGAGGCTTGGATGAGGGCAGTGTCTGGGCAGAAAAGGAGTAAAACAATGGAACACATTACAAGAGAAGATGCATTTGCATTATTGAAGAAATACAACAAGGATCCATTTCATATCCAGCATGCGCTGACAGTGGAAGCGGTCATGAAGTGGTATGCAAATGAGTTAGGATACGGCGAGGATGCCGAATATTGGGGCATCGTAGGATTGCTCCACGATATTGATTTTGAATTGTATCCGCAGGAGCATTGCCTGAAAGCGCCGGAGATGCTGAGAGAAGCCGGTGTTGGAGAAGATATCATTCATGCGGTTGTGTCGCACGGATATGGGATTACGATCGAGAGTGGAGTAACGCTTGATGTGGCACCGGAGCATGAGATGGAAAAGGTGCTTTTTGCGGCAGATGAATTGACAGGACTTATTTGGGCAGCAGCGTTGATGCGCCCATCGAAAAGTACGAAGGATATGGAGTTAAAGTCTCTTAAGAAAAAGTACAAGAGTAAGGGATTTGCAGCTGGATGCTCGAGAGAAGTGATTGAGCGAGGCGCGGATCAGCTTGGCTGGGAGCTTGAGAAGCTGCTTACCATGACACTTGCAGCAATGGTAGCGACCGAAGATACAATTAACGAGGAGATGGCTGCGGAACAGGCGTAAGGAGAAAAGAATGGAAACATGGTATTATGAGGTTGTCAGCATTGATGGCGATTATGCGAACCTGAAGCGAACGGACATTGAGACAGATGATTTGAAACTGGTTGCGCGCGCGTTGCTTCCACCAGAGATTATGGAGGGAAGCAGGCTGAGATATGAATTGATGCAGTACCGGATGGAAGGATAAGGATGAGAGTTTCTGAGTTAATTATGTATATATTGGCGGTACTATCCGCTGGATATGGAATTTTTGTGAGGGCAGCCGGATCCGGAACCTCTTTCTTTCTCGTGTGGTTTGCGTTGGCGGTTGTGTTGATTTTATTTGGAATATCGCTGCACATCCGCTTATGGAAGAAGGTTCCGGTCTGGGGCAGAAGAATCCTTATGGGTATCGTGGTGCTTGGACTTGCAGCCTTTGTTATTGTGGAGGGCTGTGTGATCAGCCACATGGAGGATCGCGGAGAAGATGGACTGGACTACATTATCGTTCTTGGTGCGCAGGTGTACAAGGACGGACCGAGTCCGGTGTTACAGTATCGTCTGGATCGCGCGATTGAATATCTGGAGGAAAATCCGGATACCTATTGCATCCTTTCCGGTGGAGAGGGCGCGAATGAACCATTCCCGGAGGCACAGGGGATGGCGGATTATATGATCCGGCAGGGAATTTCGGAGATCCGTCTTGTGCAGGAAACGGAGTCTATGACAACGGAAGAGAATATCAGAAATAGCATGAAGTATGTGCGTGAGGGGGCTTCCGTCGGAATCGTGACCAATGATTTTCATATGTTTCGTGCGCTCCAGATTGCGCATAAACAGGGAGTAAATGATGCGTGTGGCATTTCCGCAGGATCGATGAAGCTTTATCTTGCCAATAATATGCTGCGCGAATTTTTTGCAGAGATTAAATTTATATTGTTATCGTTATAAATAAAATGGCACAAATAAATCCGGATCATTGGTTTGATCCGGATTTGTAGTACAAAATAAATTGAAAGTTAGGAGAAATGCAGCAATGCAGACAAAAATTCGAAAACACATTGTATTTTATGGACGCGTACAGGGCGTTGGTTTCCGTTATTACGCTGTCAATAAAGCCAATCAGCTTGGACTGACCGGATGGGTGAAAAATCTCCCTGACGGAACCGTCGAGATGGAAGTGCAGGGAGAGGAACCGCTTATCGATCAGCTGATCATTTTTCTGCAAAACCGCACTTACATCTGGATTGAAAAGCTGGATGCAAGGTCGATTCCGTTGCTGGATGATTCTTCATTTCAGGAACGATATTGATCCAATTGCGACAGAATTCCGAAAATTCGTTTTATCCAAGAATTTTCTTAAGATCCTTCTCCGGTGTGCTGATTGGAGAAATATTATAGTTATCCACAAGATACTGCAGCACATTCGGAGAAATGAACGCTGGCAGTGTTGGACCGAGGTAGATATTCTTGATGCCAAGGTGCAGCAGTGTCAGAAGAATACATACCGCTTTCTGCTCGTACCAGGATAGAATCATAGAGAGCGGAAGTTCATTCACATCACACCCGAATGCTTCAGCAAGCGCTACCGCAACTTTGATTGCGGAAAAGGCATCATTGCATTGTCCCATATCCATTATTCTTGGCAGTCCGCCAATCTCTCCAAGATCCAGATCATTGAAACGATATTTGCCGCAGGCAAGTGTAAGAATCACGGAATCCTTTGGTGTCTGCTTGACAAACTCGGTGTAATAATTTCTTCCCGGGCGTGCGCCGTCACATCCGCCGACAAGGAAGAAATGACGGATGGCACCGGATTTTACCGCATCGATCACCTGATCGGCGACACCGAGCACAGTGCCGTGACCGAAGCCGGTTGTCACGAAGGATCCGCCGTTGATACCGGTACGGTGCTGATCTTCTTCATATCCGCCGAGACTTAGTGCTTTTTCAATCACAGGTGTGAAATCCTTCTCTTCATCGATGTGGATAACATTCGGAAAAGAAACAACTTCTGTGGTAAACACGCGGTCTGCGTAGCCAGGTTTCACTGGCATCAGACAATTGGTGGTAAAGAGAAATGCTCCCGGAACTCCGTCAAATTCCTTCTGCTGATTCTGCCACGCGGTACCGAAATTTCCCTTGAGATGTGCATATTTTTTCAGTTCTGGATAAGCGTGCGCCGGAAGCATCTCTCCGTGGGTATAGATATTGATGCCTTTTCCTTCGGTCTGTTTCAGAAGAAGCTCAAGGTCCTTGAAGTCATGACCGCTGACAACGATGAAAGGCCCCTTCTCGACAGTGAGAGACACGCGGGTCGGAACCGGAGTGCCATATGCGGTCGTATTGGCAGTGTCGAGAAGTTCCATGCAACGGAAGTTGACTTCGCCGACTTCAAGCACGATTGGAAGAAGTTCATCCATCCCATAATCGTAGCTGATCACCGATAAGGCCTTATAGAAAAAGGCATTCACGGTCTCATCACGGTAACCGAGCATTAGCGCATGATAGGCGTATGCCGACATACCGCGGATTCCGAAGAGGATTAATGACTTTAAGGAACGGATGTCTTCGTCAGCTTCCCAGATCTGTTTCATGTCATAGTCATTTGTGTTGCCGCAAGGGGAGGCACAGGCGGCGCATCCCGGAACAATGCGGGATTTCTCTTCGTGGATGCGGTCAATCATCACACGCAGTGTTTCATCGTTGAAATTGACGTTGGTAATCGTTGAAAACAATCCCTCGATGATGATGCGGTCGGTTGCATCTGTTTTGGCATTGTTCTCACATGCCCGGGCGAGTCCGATGAGCGCACCGGTCAGTTCATCCTGTAATCCTGCGGTCGCAGCGGTTTTTCCACATACTCCTGCATTTCCCATGCAGCCACTGCAGCCGGCGGTCTGTTCACATTGAAAGCAAAACATTTTATGATCCATTGATAAAATCTCCTTTATGATAATTATTTTTCTTGCATGTTTGCGAGCCTATTATAGCGAATGGCAAATTCGGATTCGGTTGTTATAACCACACAAAAATACTTTCTATTATTTGCCGGAATTGTTACACTTTAACAGTTTTGTAACTTACACTTAAGCGCTGCGGTTGTTACAATGAAGGTATCAAACAAAAGGAAAAGGAGAGATTTTATTATGGCAAACAGAATTATGTTAAATGAAACATCTTATCATGGTGCAGGGGCTATCCAGGAGATCGCAACAGAGGCGAAGGCACGTGCATTCAAGAAGGCATTTGTCTGCTCTGACCCGGATCTGATCAAATTCGGAGTAACCAAGAAGGTAACCGATATCCTTGACGAGAACGGACTTGCATATGAGATTTATTCTGATATTAAAGCAAACCCAACCATTCAGAATGTACAGCATGGTGTGCAGGCATTCAAGGATGCCGGCGCTGATTACATTATCGCAATCGGTGGCGGATCTTCTATGGATACTTCCAAGGCAATCGGTATTATTATCGCAAACCCTGAGTTCGAGGATGTAAGAAGTCTTGAAGGTGTTGCTCCAACCAAGAAGCCTTGTGTTCCGATTATCGCAGTACCTACCACTGCAGGAACCGCTGCTGAGGTAACCATCAACTACGTTATCACAGATGTTGAGAAAAAGAGAAAATTCGTATGCGTTGACCCACATGATATGCCGGTAATCGCCGTTGTTGATCCGGATATGATGTCTTCCATGCCGAAGGGACTGACCGCTTCCACAGGTATGGATGCTTTGACACATGCAATCGAGGGATACACAACAAAGGCTGCATGGGAGATGACGGATATGTTCCATCTGAAAGCAATCGAGATCATTTCAAAGTCCCTCAGAAGTGCAGTTGCAAATGAGAAGGAAGGACGCGAGGGCATGGCTTTGGGTCAGTATATCGCAGGCATGGGCTTCTCTAATGTCGGACTTGGAATCGCTCATTCTATGGCACATACACTCGGTGCTGTCTATGACACACCACATGGTGTTGCATGTGCAATGATGCTTCCAATCGTTATGGAGTACAACGCTGACAGCACAGGAGAGAAGTATCGTGAGATCGCTCGTGCGATGGGCGTAAAAGGCGTTGATGATATGTCTGTTGAAGAGTATCGTAAGGCTGCAATTGATGCGGTTCAGAAGCTTTCTATCGATGTTGGAATTCCAACAAAGCTTGAAGCACTTAAGGAAGAGGACCTTGATTTCTTAGCAGAGTCTGCTCATGCAGATGCCTGTGCACCTGGTAACCCGAAGGATGCAAGCGTAGAAGATCTCAAGAACTTGTTCCGCAAACTTATGTAAATTCGGGTTTGTTGATTTGAATTTATGACAAAGTGACGCTCTCCAAACCATTAATTATTATAAACATGACGGATTCGGAATGATACCGACTTTTTCTCAATTTTTTATGCGAGTTAACTCCTGCAACGATTTTGGATAGGTTTTCATCATATTTAGAATGAACGCTATTATCCAAGACAATGGAACGCAGGAGCAGTCGCATAAAATAATTTCAAAAAAGTGTATCATCCCAAATCCTATTGCCTGAGATATATTTATGGTTTGGGGAGCTGTTTTTATAAAAATTCAAATCTTCAAAAATTTGCGCAGTAGTAGGGGTGGATGCCGATAGATTGTAGGTGTTCACTTTATTGTGTTGGCAATTCAATTGATAAGAGATAAATATGACGCGCAGCGTTATTCTGCAATATTTCGTAGGATTTCTCTGCGCGTGATTTGTTTTATGTGTATTTTAATATGCCTATCAGTGAATGTATTGAGTCCACTTCTAGATCGTACCGGGGCAAGAAAGCAAATATTTGAATGTATAAGCCCCGCTTTTGAATTCCACCGGGGCGAAGAAGCGAATATTTGAATATATAGTCCCCGCTTCTAAGTTTCACCGGGGCGAAGAAGCGAATATTTGAATATATAGTCCCCGCTTCTAAGTTTCGCCGGGGGCAAGAAGCAAATATTTACATATCTTTGCCCCAGTTCAAAATTTCCAAGACATAGAGAATAGCATTTCCAACGTTTATTTAAGCAAGGTCTTGCCTGCCAAGACACCCCAATCCTTATTACTGCACAAATTTTTGACGCGAATCAGATTCTCTTTTTTCCATTACGCAGATACCGGATCTGTAAGTAAAAAAGGAAATTAGCAGTAGTTTTATCCAACCAACAGGACTTTAGATGATTTCAATGACGAGCACTTTCATGTTACAGGTGTCGAAGCCATACTTATTTTTGAAGGACAAATTTGCAACTGCTTCACCGTTCCATTATCTATCGATAATAGCGCATATCTCAGCCAACTATCCAAAATCGTTGGTGAAGTTAACTTGCAAATTTTCCTGAACAAAATAATTGTATGGTTCGATGCCGTAACTCCGAAAAAAATCTAGTCATTGAAATTATTCCAAGTCCGTTGATTATAAACAAACTACTGCTAATTTTCGTGAAATACTTTATATCCGGTATCGTCCGTTTGAATCTAATCTGAGCACGGCAAACCACAATTTACGAAAGTCCGAGTCCGTGGAAGACTTCGGCGAGTTCCTGTGGCATGGCGTCGGTCAGGAAACGCGCGAGTTCTTCGGGTGTATCCTTGCGGTAACCGAGAACCCACTGAACGGTCATGTAGATGGAACCCTGGCAGTACATTTCGAGCTGAAACTGCAGGTGCTGCGGCATCTTGCGCCTGGTGCGATCTTCAATCTGGTGTGTATAGAATGCAAGGATCAGTTCGAAATCATGGTCGCGCAGACAGTTCTGATCGTCATTTTTAAAGGCAGCTTTAAAGAACAGCTTTTCTTTCTGGATATAATAGAATTTGTTTACGAGTCCCTCGTAGACCGTCTTGCCTTCTCCCATGTGTTCAAAGGATTCCAACAGAATTTTGTCGAAATACCAGTTGATCAGATCGTATTTATCCTGAAAATTCCGGTAAAAAGTCTGGCGCGTGACGCCACAGGCTTCAACAATCTCTTTGACGGTGATTTTTTCGACAGGCGCTTCTTTCATGCATTGCTTCATGGCGTCTGCGAGTTTGTATTTTATATTTTCATTTGTTTTGCGTTCTGATTCCATAGCGCAATCCCCCTGATACAGCTGCATATATGCATTGCCGGAAAATTCTAGTTTTTGCATAACCGGCAATCATAATCGTTGCAATTACGTTACTCTCATAGTAACGCTTTTTGCGGATGCAAACAAGACAATTCCATGATTTGCCAAAGCCACAATCGAACAAAAAAGCACAGGGATTGCAATATTTGATCTCGAAAAAAGATGTTATATTTAAAATAGTTGATCAATAATGTGGGAGGTAGCAAATTGATGAAAGAAAAGAAGGAAATCAGTGTTTATTTTGCAAACTGGAATCTGGATCGTCTGCCGGCGGAGCAGGCAGGAGAGGTCGCAGGAATTCCGTGGGATTGTGTGACCAATATCAAACATGCCTTCTGGCAGGTGACCCCGGCGGACGGAAGTACAGAGACAGCTTTTGAACGGAGGGACCGTGGAGATACGCCACGAACGGAGTTTACGATACAGTCGATGTGGCAGAAATATGATATGGAGGATCTGATGCCGAGTGCGATAGATCCGTCGCTGCCGCGCAATCATTTTGCACAGTATGCCGTGTTTGCGAAGCGTTATCCGGATGTGGAGATCATGCTCTCTATCGGAGGATGGGCGAGATGCGGGTACTTTTCGGAGATGGCATATACGAGAGGGGGACGTAGATCTTTTATACAAAGCTGTATGGATTTCCTGAAAAAGCATGCGTGGGCGTCGGGAATTGATATTGACTGGGAATACCCGGGATGTAGTATAGCGGGGGAGCGCCTTCCGGATCTGAGTGACCCGGATCATGACGAGGGCTGTCCTATCTGGGGAACGGCAAAGGAGGATGCGGATCATTTTACGGCGCTGATGGCAGAGATGCGTGAGGCGATGGATGCGACCTTTGGCAAAGGCGTAAAGAAGCTGACCGCGTGTTGCGCGGGATCAACGACAACAATTCTTCCGCTGCAGGACTGGGCTGCGGTGGCACCTTACATGGATCGCATTAATATTATGAGCTATGACATGAGCGGTGTCTGGGATGGCGTAACCGGACATCACACAAGCTTTTCAGATACGAAGAAAGTGGTTGATTATTTTGCAGGACTCGGAATTGATGTTGGAAAGCTTTGTATTGGAACGCCTTTTTATGCACTTGCGTTCAAGATGAAGGAGATGAATCCGATGCAAGTTGTCGGCGCACCTTGTGAGACGTACCGCGCATCGTCTGGTATCGTGACGGAACGGGATCTCAAAGAATTTGAGGCGCAGGCGAGTAGCGGATACAGGTTGGAGAAGGATGGAGCACGCTGGCAGAAGGACATGGATTTTGATGATGGCGGTAAGGGATGGCATCTGGTGTATGATAAGGAAGCCGGTGCAGCATATGCCTATAATGATGAGGTGGATTCGAAATATTACAAGTGGTTTCTGTCTTATGAGGACCATCTGACACTTCAGAAGAAACTGGATTATATCAATGACACAGGTGTGGGAGGCATCATTATCTGGGAGGTGGATCAGGACACACAGGACTATGCGTTTATGAATCAGATCGCAGATCATCTGCTCCGCTAGGTGGATGACAGACGGATGTATGACAGAAAAACCGATTTTCTCCGAAGTTTAGAGAGAGACTCAATCATTGCACAAAATGCGCCGATATAGTATAATAATATATAACTATGCGATTTTATAAGAAGCGACTTGCGTTAAGAAATGAGTCGATAGAACTAACGGAAACTTAGGAGAAACAATGGATAACATACAGCCGATCGATAATGATGAAATAGAGATTGATTTGAAGGATCTCTTTTTGGAACTGGTATCGTTCTGGAAGTGGATTCTTTTGGCGATGATTTTAGGAGCGGGCATTGCGTATGCAGCAAGCCGCTTTCTTATGGTGCCACAATATGAGTCGGTTTCAGAGTTGTATGTGTTGTCGAAGAGTACGTCGATCACGAGTCTTGCGGACATTCAGGCAGGAACGAGTCTGACGAACGATTATATGGTTGTTGTCAAGGGGCGTCCGGTGCTCGAGCAGGTGATCGCGAATCTGAGTTTAAATGAAACCTATGAATCGCTTGAAGGGAAGATTACCCTTGAGAATCCGTCCAATTCCCGAATTTTGAAGATTACGGTTCGCGATAAGAACCCAACGATGGCTAAGACGATTGCAGATGAGATTGCGAATGTCGGCGCTGCATTTATTGCAGAGAAGATGGATCAGGATCCGCCGAATGTGATTCAGTGGGGTTATACGGACGGTGAGGCCGTCAGTCCGAGTGTTTTGAAGAACACGGCAATCGGTGGTGTATTGGGTCTTTTGTTTGCGTCCGGTATTGTGGTGATGGCATATCTGTTTAATGATACGATCATGAATGCAGAAGATGTTGAGAAAAAGCTCGGCTTAAATGTTCTCGGAACACTTCCAATGGAGGAACTGGAGTACGATGGTGAGAGCCGGAAGGAACGCAAGAAGTCACGTCGTAAGAACAGGAAGAAAGCGTAGATTGTAATGAAGACAGTTAGATTTGGTAAATTACGAGATCAGAAATATACAATGAAAGAGTCTCTTCGCGCGCTCAAGACGAATATTCAGTTTTGCGGAGATGATATTCGCACAATCGTTATTACTTCGGCTTTGCCGAATGAAGGCAAAAGTACTGTGACACTGGATCTTGCAAGATCGCTGACGGAATCCGGTAAGAGAGTACTTTTGATTGATACGGACATGCGTAAATCGGTGTATGTCGGCAGACTTCGTGCGACTTCGACGGATGGAAGTGAAATCTATGGTCTTTCACATTTCCTCTCAGGTCAGAAGAAACTGGAGGATGTGTTATACGGAACCGAGATTCCGGGTATGTTTATGATTTTTGCAGGTCCATCGGTTCCAAATCCGACGGAGATCCTGGAAAAGCGATATTTTGAGGAATTACTCAAGTTTGGCAGAGAACATTTTAATTATGTATTGTTAGACTGCGCGCCGATCGGAGCTGCAATTGATGCGGCTGTGATTGCAAAGCATTGCGATGGAGCAATCCTTGTGATCGCACAGGGGATGGCAAGAGGACGTCTGATTCTTAATGTCAAGAAACAGTTAGAGGCATCCGGGGTCCGCGTACTCGGAGCTGTCTTAAACAAGGTTAAGATGAAGAAGAACAGCTATTATGGTGGCTATTACGGCAGCTATTATGGCAGTTATTATGGTAAGAAGGAAGAAGCGAAACCCGAAGCATGAGTAAGCAGCATGAATCATCTGAAAAACTGCATAATGTTTTGTATTTTATGTCCGGAGCGATGGTGGTCATTCTTGTGCTGATCATTGTGGTTGGTGTAAAGACGAAGGCGCAGAATGCTTTTCGGCAGGAGCCGGTGGATTACGGTCCGCAGGCGGAAGTACCGGATGCATCGGTGACAGATACGCAGGAACCGAAGGCTACGGAGAAGTGGCAGGAGGGGACGGTGTCTTTTGACGGAAAAGAGTACCAGTATAATCGGAATCTTCGTACTTATCTGATAATGGGCATCGATACGGATGACAAAGTTGCCAAGGCGAAGGATTACAACAGTGGTGGACAGTCCGATGCGATGTTTTTGCTGGTTGTTGACTCTTCAAAGCAGACGCTTAAGGTTGTGTCTATCAATCGTAATACAATCGCAGATATTTATCTATGTGACGAAGCTGGCAATGACCTTGGTAATGTGGATGCGCAGATCTGTCTGCAGCACGCGTTTGGTGATGGCAGAAGAATCAGCTGCACAAGAAGTGTGGACGCGGTTTCGAAGCTTTTTGACAATGTTCCGATCAGCGGATATCTCTCGATGAACATGGGTGCGATCCCGATGATGAATGATGCTGTGGGTGGTGTTGATCTCACGGTGCTTCAGAATATTAAGAATGAGGACAAAGGCGTCGATCTTCATAAAGGGGACGATGTGACACTTACCGGAGATGAAGCATACTGCTATCTTCGCACACGAGACACGAAAGAATATGACAGCGCAACTGAGCGTCTGCGTCGTCAGGAACAGTATATTATTGCATATTTTGATAAGCTGCATACAATTGCAGCAGGAGATGCTTCCAAGGTTGTGGATGTGTATGATTCCATCTCGGATTATCTTGTCACGAGTGTGGATTTTACAAGCCTGATCACGGAGTTGATGAATTATGATTTTTCCGAGAACCAGATGTATACGGTTCCAGGAGAGACCGTGATGGGGGAGGAATACGAGGAGTACCATGTGGATGAGGATGCGATGCAGAAGCTTCTGATTCAGGTATTTTACACGCCGGTGGAGTAGGCGTAAGAGAAAAGGTATCCGGTGCGCGCGCACTTGATATGATAGATACTACATGCAAATAATGAACGAAAGGAGGCGATAGCGATGAAGAAAATGCTTATGGGAATGCTGGCAATGCTGCTTGTTCTCACTATGGGAACAACGGTATTTGCTGCAAACTCACCGGGAACGGATGCTGCGTTAAACCAGAAAGCGCAGGAGTGGGTGAATAATGTAAAGAATGTTACTGTAAAAGGTACAAATAACACGATTTACAATGTTACCAAGAAGAAAGTAGATGCAAGCAAAGTTACAAGCGTAAACGAAGCTGCGAACAGTGTGAATGCATCTGCAAAAGTGCTTGCTATGGCGGATTTGTCGGTTGGCGATAATGTTGATACAAGCAAAGGCGTTACAATTACATTGAGTATTGATCCGACTACGATCAGTAGTGGTTATTCTGTATATGTATTACACCAGTATGGAAACGGAAAGTGGGAAGTTGTGAAACCAAGCAGTGTGTCGAACGGACAGGTTACCGTGACTTTATATTCATTGTCACCGGTTGCAGTCGTGCAATATCCGACAAGTGTGAATGTTCCAACAAGTGATCCGTCTAAGAATCAGCCGGATGGCAATAAGACGAACAATAACACCAACAGTACAGAGAACAATACGACGAGTAACAGTAACAACACTTCCGGCCCATCACAGAGCAATAGCAACAGCAGTAACAGCAGCAATAGCAACAACCAGAGTAACAGTCAGAGCAATAATCAGAACAATCCGGTTACCGTCAATCAGAATGTAACGGTAAAATATCCGGAAAAGGATTCTGAGGATAACTATGATGAGGGTTACAACGACGGATACAGTGATGGACGCAATTCCGTAAAGGGATCGTCCGCATCGAACGGAGGAGCGGCCTCTGGCGGAACAACTTCTGCAGGAGTTCTTTCACCAAAGACCGGTGCGTCTTTACCTGCGCTGCCAATCGTGGCAGTGTTCGCACTCGCAGGCGTTGCAGTCTGCGGCAGGAAGGCACACGCGAACAGATAAATAAAAACACTGGATACAATTTTTGGATGCATGTATAAGGTCTATGCGGGACCTGCGGTAGGCCCGCAAACATGACAAAGGCGGCGGAACGGAGTCTGCCGCCTTTGCATAGTGTTAGGAAAAGGTATGGATCATGAGTGAAAAACAGAATCCGACAAAGAAAAAACAGAAAGCACCATTTAATATTTATAAACTTTTTACCATTATTCTGCTTATCATACTAATCGTTATAGCAGGTATTTTGCTGCGCAACTGGTATGTGCAGAATCAGGCTGAGAAACAGTATGAGGATCTGGCAGCACAGGTAAACCGGCTGCAGGAATCCATGAGGGACAACGCAATCTCGGTGCCGTCCCAGAATGAAGATGAAACGCAGATTGCAGAAATGGAACAAGGAACCGAGTCTACGGAAGATTCGGAATTAAGTCAGCTTGGAATCAGTATTCCACAGAAGACTCTTGATTGGGATGCACTTCATGCGGTCAATCCGGACATCTATGCGTGGATCTATATTCCCGGAACCGATATTGATTATCCAATACTTCAGAATGCTGTCGATGACAGTTATTATCTGAACTATAATATGAATGGCAGTAAGGGATATCCGGGATGTATTTATACAGAGAAAATAAACAGTAAAGATTTTACCGATTTTGATACGGTCGTGTACGGACACAATATGCGTGACGATTCGATGTTTGCGACACTTCATTATTTTGAAGATTCAGCGTTCTTTGCAAACTGCCCGTATATTTATGTCTATACAGGGGATAAAGTATTGGTGTATGAGATCTGGTCAGCCTATGAGAGCGACAATCTCCACATTCTTTATTCCAACGATTTCACGACACAGAGCGGTCGGCAGATCTATCTGGATAAGATATACAACAAAGCAGACAGTGCCAATATGCGAAACGATATTCAGGCGACAGACCAAAGTCACATTCTGACGCTTTCGACCTGCATCAAGGGCAAATCGCAGAATCGATTTCTCGTGCAGGCGGTACTGCTCAATGAAGAAGAATTATAATTGAGGAAGAAACATGAATCAATGTCGCATTGACTTGAATCAGGACAATATGATAGCAGCTTTTTCCAGCCCGCAGTTCTATGGAGATACGGAAGTATACATTCGTGAACTGTTGCAAAATGCGTTTGATGCCTGCAACACGCGGGCAGCGCTCGAATGGAGCTGGGGCACAGAGTTCCTTGAAATCGAGGAGGCTCGTGCGATTAATTCGATGCGTGAACCATATCACGCAAGGATCCGGATTTCGTATAATTCGCTGACACAGAGGCTTACAATCGAAGACAATGGAATCGGTATGAATAGTGGCGATATTGAAAAATATGTAGCAAAGATTGGCTGCAGCTACTACCAGAGTGAAGATTTCGCAATACAAAAGCTCCAGTATGAGCCGGTGGCACGTTACGGAGTCGGTATGCTCTCCTGCTTTATGGCGGCGCGTGCGATTCTAATTGAATCGAAGAAAGACAAGTGTGTAAATACAGCATGGAATATTACGAATAAGGAATCATTAGAGCCGGTGATGGCAAAGTGGCTGGAAGGATCCGAATCAATAGAATATGTGAATTGCAACAGGGAGGAATCCGGTTCCAAGATTACCTTGGTTTTAAAACCGAAATATGCGATGCGTCTGACGATGCAGGGACTGATTGGGGGAATCCGTAAGTGGATGCTCTATCAGCCGTATCCGATCGAAGTTGTCTTTGACCGGAAGCGGGAGACGATTTATGATTCCAATTGGATTTTGGACAATCCGTTTGCGGATGTACTTGGCGTCATATCCATCCGTATTCTGGATGATCTTATGGAAGGCTATCTGTGGATCTATAACTCGAAGCATAAGGCTTTGATCGGTGACTCCTGTCTGTATCAGCAGGGCTTTAAGCTGATGGATGATCCGGATGCGCTTGGCATTAAGCCGGAATGGCTGCGCCATATGACGTTTCATTTGAACATTAAGAAGCCGTTCCTGACGCCGCGCATGACGCGTGATGGAGTGGCAAATGATGAGAATGTGAAGGAACTTCGAAGACTGATCGGGGAAAAAGTGCTGAAGGCGTTTGAGTCAAATCCGATGAACCTGAATCAGTATCTGAACGATGGAAGAAAATCGATTCTCACAGAATATGAGGATGAGATGGCACTTCTTGGCAAGGCGGTATGTGTGGATGTTTATCTGAAGGGAAAACAGATTGCGTTGCCGATTGAAACGATTGTGCAGGGTTTTTCCGGCAAGGTGATTCGCATCGCTTTTATTGCAAGGGAGTTGTTTGATTATTACAGAACGAACTATCCGATTGACTTTCAGCGCTTTTTGAAGGAAAATAAATTGATCGTGTTTGAGAAGAACCGAGATATATTCTGTCAGATGATGGCACCATACCGGAAGTCGCAGCGCTATGTGATCAGTGATTATCCGGGAATTCTCTATGATGATATGGTTGCGGATTTCCACATGATCCGAAGTGTTGTGCCGTATCGTAATTCTTATCATTTATATCCGCAGACGATCGGATACGATGAAATCTTTTGCCTTGTGACGAATAATCAGGGGAGATCGCTGGACATTCTATTGAATAAGGAGCATCGTTTGTATAAGATGCTGGAGCCGGTTATGTATCATCCGAAGGTTCATGCGATACTGGCGGTTATTCTGGAGAATATCAAGCAGCGTATGATCAATTCCAACCATGGGTGGAGCAAAATCATTGATTTTGGAGGTATGATCGTCGATGACTGGGATCCGTCGAAGGTAGCAACTTTACAGGCAATGTGGTGTCTGGAAAATGATTTTGTGATTTCTGTAAACGAATTTATAGAAAGCCGGCTGACAAACAAGGATCGTGTTGATCTGGGGCTGGTCGGTTTCGAGTTTCACAGAGATGATTTTATTAGTTGGTGGTTTATGCCAAGAGAGTAGGAATATATGAGTGAAAAAAGAGATGAGCGTTTAGAGGAACTGATCCGGGAGCCTCAGGCGGTGGAATCTGAGACGGAGAAAGAACTTCAGACGCAAACGGATGAACATAAGCCGGAAAAGAAGAATTCGGCATTGCGTGAAGTGCTAAGCTGGTGCATGACGTTTGTGATTGCGATTGCACTTGCACTGGTGCTGAAGAATTACATTATTATCAATGCGACGGTTCCGACCGGCTCTATGGAGCACACGATCGAACCGGGCGATGATCTGTTCGGACTTCGTATCGCATACAACTTTACAGAGCCGCGCCGCGGTGATATCATAATCTTCAAATTCCCGGACGATGAATCCGAGAAATATGTAAAGCGTATCATCGGCCTTCCGGGCGAAAAGGTGACGATCAAGGAAGCCAAGGTTTATATCAACGATTCGGAGGTACCGCTTGAGGAGGACTACCTCAAGGAGGATTGGGTGACCGCAACCGGACCGTTTGAATTTGAGGTGCCGGAGGATTGCTACTTTGTCATGGGAGACAATCGTAACGATTCTTATGATGCAAGATACTGGGACAATACATACGTGACGAAGGATGAGATTATCGGTAAAGCTTATATGATCTACTACCCATTTTCTCGTTTCGGAAGCCTGTATTAACAAGGTGACTATTAGGTTCCGTTTTGCGAATGCGTGGAGGGAACTTATCATATAGAATAGAAATTGAAAAGGAGAGAAGTAAAAATGCCGGAGAATGCAAATTGTAGTGGTGCATCTTCCTGCAGCAGAGAAAGCTGCGACGGATGCCCGAGTAAGCAGAATCCACAGAGTATGCAGGAGCCAATGAATGCATATTCCGATGTAAAACATGTCATTGGAGTTGTCAGTGGTAAAGGAGGCGTCGGTAAGTCCTTTGTTACCGCTTCGCTTGCCGCACAGATGGCCAAAGCTGGATATACCGTCGGTATCTTAGATGCCGATATCACAGGACCATCTATTCCGAAGATGTTCGGAGCACATGGTCAGTTAGTCGGAGACGAGAAGGGAATGTACCCTTATGAGACTCCGGATGGAATTAAGATCGTTTCCATCAACCTTCTGATGGAGGACGAGGAAGCGCCGGTTGTATGGAGGGGACCGGTGATCGCAGGTGCAGTCAAGCAGTTCTGGAATGAAACCGTATGGGGCGATGTTGATTATCTGTTTGTCGATATGCCGCCAGGAACCGGTGATGTTCCGCTCACCGTATTCCAGTCGCTTCCAGTGGACGGAATCGTTATTGTAACGTCTCCACAGGAATTAGTCCAGATGATCGTAAAGAAAGCCTTTAATATGGCAAATATGATGCATATACCGGTACTTGGTGTTGTGGAGAACTTCAGTTATCTGAAATGCCCGGATTGTGGCAAGCATATTTCGCTTTTTGGTGAAAGCCACATTGATGAGGCGGCAGCGTCACTTGGAACGAAGGTGCTTGGTAAGCTTCCATTAGATCCTGCGTTTGCCCAGAAGGCAGATGCCGGAGAGTTCTATCAGATGGAGAACAACTATCTGGATGAAGCAGTCAATGTATTGAAAAATATCTAGTATAAGACAAACAAAAAAGATGTCCAATCGGACATCTTTTTTGTTGTCTGCAAATTCCTCTATTCACAGACACAATAATCTAATTAACTATCAAAACAAGTAAATTGCATTTTATTCGGCAGACTCAGAGTTCTGAGTGTCGGCAGTTGTGTCAACTTCCGTTCCGTCAACCGGAGCCTGTGTATCGACCACGTCCGAATCGGAATAGGTCAGCGTGTTGGATGAACGGAATACCGTATTGTTGGATCCCATCTGATTTACCTGAAGTGTATCTCCGTCAGAGATTGCATCTTTGCTGATGATCAGACAGTTCGGACCACTGAAGATCGTATTGACCTTGCTTCCGTTGACAAATACTTTACTCCACTTGGTGAAGTTCGATCCACGGATGATAACCTCGGAATCACCGATGGAATTGGTAGCGCTATCAACGGTAACCGGATCAATTCCCATCACGATATCGGTTGCAGGATATTTATCCTCACCATTGTAGCAGTAACGATCTCCGTAGAGGATGTCGTACTGGAGGTTCTCAAGACCATCAAGATAATCAGAAGAATTCATCTGTGTCTGATGGTAGTTAAGAATGGTTCCCTCGTGAATTCCAACGGAATTCGTAATGCTTGCCATCAGCTGGTATGCATAGAGGTCAGCATCCTGTTTCTCAAGTCCCATGTTGTTCCAGGTAACATATTTTGTCTTATAGATATCACCGGAACGCATATCGGAATCCTGAAGTCCCATGGTTGGGAGGTGATCACCGAAGAATACGATCACCGTATTCTCATCGCGCTTGCTTACCTTGTCGATGAGGTCAGCCATAAAAGTGTCGACCTCGTTTAACTGGTTAATGTAGTAAGTCCACTGATTTCTTGTCTCTTCGTCGAAAGCGCCGTTTGCAGTGTACTTAGGATTTTCGATCACCTGCTCCTTCGGGTAATCGCCGTGTGTACCAACCGTGATAGTATAAGTGAAATCCGGCTGGTTTGGAGTGGAATCCAATGTCTTGATTGTCTCATCGACAAGAATGTCATCGGTTGCCCAGCTTCCATTTGGAGTATAGGTCTGGATGTTCATTAATTCCTTACTTGTGAAGGTATCAAATCCCATCATGGAAAATGCGTTCACACGGCTGTAGAAGTTACCACCGTTGTTATGTACTGCATGTGTACCGTATCCGATGGATGCAAGATCCGCTGCAGTACTTTCACAATCCGTCTTCTTTAAGATTGTTTTATAAGGATACTCTCCGGTTCCGAAGTACTGTATGCTCATTCCGGTCAATACTTCAAATTCAGAATTGGCAGTACCTGCGCCGACAACCGGTACAGTAAGGTATCCGGTAGAATAATTCTCCTCCAGCTTGTGGAAGGTTGGAATCGGATCATCATTATAATGTAAGAACTTGATCTCGTCCGGATCACAGAAGGACTCAAGAAGGACGCAGATGATGTTTGGTGCCTCATCCTTTGTTACAGTAGTTTCCTGCTTTGAGCTTTCTGCTTTGTCCGTAATCTCTGCAACATGTTCCTCGGTGTAATCATCCGGTTTGCTCATGCCTCGATCCACAACGCTGGATGAGAAACCATAGATAAATCCATAATTTTCATAACCTTGCGCAATGTTTGAGAAGTAGCTTGCTACAACATTGGCATTCTGTGCAGCGGATGTTGTAACCGGAAGTCCGATAAACATCACGGATACGATTGATGCAAGAACTACAATCTTGTGAATTCTTCCCTGATAACGAGGTCCCTTGATAAAAAGAACCGCGCAGAATAAAGCAAAAAGACCTAATCCGATGACAACGATCGTTGCTTCTTCTGCAGTAAAATAGTTCGTATTGTTCATCGCGAACAGGTCATTGATACATTTCAGATCGGTAAAGCCGAACGGTGTTACACGATTCGAGAGAATGCATCCATTGATAATTCCAAGGATGATCCAGAATCCGCTGATAATAATTCGAAAGAATGCTCTCCTGCGGAACAGATATACCAGGGAAAGTGATGCAAACACGATAAATGCGTTAAACAGAAACGCTCCCGTGTGACCGCCTACGAACGAACAGGCGGATAAGAAATCTCTTCGCGAAAGAATCTCCACCACAAATACGATGCCACAAGACAGCAGTGCGTGGAATAATAAGGAATATTTATTTAAAAAAGCGATTCTGCGAAGATATTCTTCTGAATGTTGTTTTTCTACTTTAGTAAAGAGTTTTGCTTTGATGTTACGTAAAATTTTCTTCATTTTTACCTCCTCCTAACTCGACATATACATTACCCAAAAAAGTGCACAAAAGCAAGAGGTAAAATTTATAAAAAAACCCCAACAAAGTTGGGGTTTTAATGCAATATGAATAAATTGTGAACAAACTGTGACTATTTGTTCGAACGTCTCCAAATATGCATTTTCTCGGCTTCTTTGATGAGGTCATCACGGAAGTCCGGATGTGCGATGGAGATGAGTGCTTCAGCCTTCTGCCAGGAGGATAATCCCTTAACATTGACCATTCCGTACTCAGTAACAACATAATGTGTGTTCGCACGGGTATCGGTAACGATGGAGCCCTCTGCAAGTGTCGGGCGGATTCTGGAATGCATCACACCCTGTTTATCCGTGAAGGTTGAAGAGCAGCAGATAAAGCTCTTACCACCGTTGGAGAGGTATGCACCAAGTACGAAGTCGAGCTGTCCGCCTGCACCACTGATGTGCTTGGTTCCGGAAGACTCGGAACTTACCTGACCGAAGAGGTCGATATCCACACAGTTGTTGATTGAGATGAAATTATCCAAAGCAGCGATGGAACGGATATCGTTGGTATAACTTACCGGAGCACTCATAAGCTCTGGATTTTCATCTAAGTAGTCGTACATCTTCTTGGTTCCGGCACCGAAACCGTATACCTGGCGGTAACGATCGATGTTCTTGTGAGCACCAGTGATCTTGCCGGCTTTCGCAATATCAACGAATGCGTCGACGTACATCTCTGTATGTACACCGAGGTCTTTTAAGTCGGACTCTGCAATCAGGGAACCAACGGCATTCGGCATACCACCGATACCAAGCTGTAAGCAGGCACCGTTCGGAATCTGGTCTACGATCAGACGTGCAACGGTCTTATCGACCTCTGTTGCAGCTCCGCCACCACCGAGCTCACCGATTGGCGGGTTCTCGCCCTCTACGATCGCGTTAACCTGAGAGATATGTACACCGTTCTCGGTTCCACCGAGGCAGCGAGGCATATTCTCATTTACTTCAACGATAATGTATTTTGCTGTCTCACACATTGCACCGAGATGAGAAGCGCTCGGTCCAAAGTTAAAGTATCCGTGCTTATCCATCGGAGCAACCTGGAACATTGCAACATCGTCCGGGCAATCCAACTCACGGTAGTAGCGAGGGAGCTCAGAGTAGCGGATCGGTGCGTAGTATGAGCATCCACGATTGATCAGCTTACGCTCGTATCCACCCATATGCCAAGAGTTCCATGTAAAATGCTCACCGGCATCTTCACGATCAAACACTGCAAGTGGTTTAAGTAAAATACCACCACGTAAATTCACGTTCTTCAATTCATCAGTACGCTTCGCAAGCGCCTTATCCAAAGCGTCTACGGTATTGGTACACCAGCCGTAATCAACCCAGTCACCGGACTTGATTACCTTGACAGCTTCATCAGCAGAAACCAGTTTCTGTCTGTATTCCTCTGAAAAATCCATTGTAAAACCTCCTTATTTGTCTTGAAGTGAAGTAACTTTGCTTCGTTAATAATTTAACAACATTATACCATTTTTGATTCTCAAAAACAATGGGGAGTGCTGGAAATCCTTATTCTTCTGTGTTACACTCATCATTAGAAATGTGGTAGACGAATTGGCTTCCCCATCTCATCCTTTGTTCAGGTTCGTTGCAATCAAGAGTCTGTAAGAATTTTGAGGATGTGTTTCTTATGGGGACGCAACCGGTGTCAATTCGCCATCCAGGCGAAATGCCACCTTTCCCGTACTTCCGTGTACGGGAATTGCTGAGCGCAAACAAAATTCTAACAGTCTCTAGACTGCAAGAAATTCACAAAGTATAAGATGGGGAAGTCAATTCTTCGCTACATTTTTATGGAGCGAGGAATGGTAACACAGAGAAATGTGGATTTCGATGGGATACAGAATTGACATTGCATAACGAAGAAAGGCTATGATAGTCTACACGATAGGAATTGATCCAAAATATCGCAAAAAGAAATAGAAAAGCTAAGGGAGAAAACAGATGCAGAATCATACAATCGTAACTTTGAAAAAGGGCGAGGGTCGCACGATCAAGGCCGGTGGGGCGTGGATCTTCGATAATGAGATCGATACGATCGTGGGTACATTTACGAACGGAGATATTGTGACGGTGCACGATTTTGACGGATATCCGATGGGCAAAGGCTTCATCAACCAGAATTCCAAGATCCGTATCCGCATGATGACGCGGCACGCCGATCAGGAGATCGATAGGGAGTTTCTGCGGATGCGGGTGCAGAATGCGTGGGATTACCGCAAGCAGGTGATGGCGGGCGGCAATGACAGTGTGATTGGAGTGGATGAAGCAAAGAAGACGATTCCGGGAATCGGAACGACGGGCAGGCCGGACTTAAATTGCTGCAGAGTCATCTTCGGAGAAGCGGATTTCCTTCCGGGACTGGTTGTGGACAAGTATGCGGATGTGCTGGTTGTAGAGTGTCTTGCACTTGGGATGGAGCAGTTCAAGGAGACAATCGTTTCCTTATTAAAAGAGATCCTTCTTGCAGATGGTATTCAGATCCGTGGCGTGTACGAGCGAAGCGATGCAAATGAACGCAAGAAGGAAGGTTTGCCGAAAGTGAAGGATTTCATCGGGGATGAGTTTGACACGAATGTAGAGATCGTAGAGAATGGTGTCCATTATATGATTGATGTGGTCAATGGTCAGAAGACAGGCTTTTTCCTGGATCAGAAGTATAACCGTCTTGCGATGCAGCGTATCTGCAAAGGCAAGACGGTACTGGATTGTTTCACACATATGGGAACGTTTGCGCTCAATGCGGGTATCGCAGGAGCGACAGAGGTAACAGGACTCGACATCTCGGAGTATGCAGTGCAGCAGGCCAAGGCGAATGCGGCGTTAAATCACTTGGAGGATACCGTGCATTTTCGCTGTGCGAATGTGCTTGATGAACTTCCGAAGCTTGCAGCGGCTGGCGAAAAGTATGATGTGGTCATCCTTGATCCGCCGGCTTTCACGAAGTCCCGTCAGGCGACGAAGAATGCAATCAAGGGTTATCGTGAGATTAACATGAAGGGACTCAAGCTTGTCCAGGATGGCGGTTATCTCGCCACTTGTTCCTGCTCCCATTTCATGACGCAGGAACTGCTTGCCAAGACAGTCAAGGAAGCTGCCAAGGCAACCCATAAGAGGCTGCGTCAGGTGGAATTCCGCACACAGGCAGCGGATCATCCGATTCTGTGGGCGGCGGATGAGTCTTACTATTTAAAATTTTTTGTTTTTCAGGTGGTGGAGGAAAAGTAAGCAGTATTGAATCCAGTTTTAAAATGGAAAGCATGCCATTTGATGCAGAATGTCGTCAAAGAGTAAGAGATGTTCCGGTTGCTTTTTTGTGCCATAAAAGGGGGATTACAATGAAGCATATTGCTATGGTATAGAAAAGGTAGAAACAGTGTAATTATTGTAATAGAGAGTGAAGTATGATACCTTATAAGAAATCAAAAAATCGGAATTTGACGAAGGAGGTTGATTGTATGAAAAAGTTGATAGCATTAGTTTTAGCAGTGGTTTGTGTGCTTGGCTTGGTTGGGTGCAACAACAAGACAGTCAATATTGATTTGCCTTTTGAGGTAGGTGATGTTGAAAATATAGAAATGTATCACTTTGTTGGAGCACCTGTGTCAGCAGAAAAGAAGGTCATTGTTGCCGAAGAAACCATAAAGAACTTGTATGATATGTTTGAGGGGCTATCCCTGGAACTCAAAGAAGTAGAGGAAACCGTTGGAGCAGAGATAACCAGTTTCAGATTTAACCTTTCTGATGGAACAAGTTATGAACTGATTTATGGCTGCTATGGAGTAAAGACAGGCAATCTGAAATCTTCCACAGATAATTTTGAATACTTTACAAGTGCAGATATTAGCTCTTATTGGAGCAACACTGACTTAGAGGCAGTTCCCGTTGAAGAAAGCGAGTTGCCAAACTAAGCAGAACAATTCCAGTTTTGATTTGACTTAATTCATAACATTTATTAACTGTTATATCTTATCCTCGTGAAGTCCGCAACCCCTTGAAAATGCTAAATTTGTAGCGAGTGAGTTTGCCCTTACGCTTTCCCTTGTGTTATATCCTTTTCCCTCATGTTACGAATGCTCACAAGGGCAAAATTAAGGGAAAGAAAATCCAGTAACAAATTATAACATGAAATGAAAATGGCAGGAGGAACGGATTGAAATGCTTTCAAAACTTTTAGAAAATTAAGGAAAGGACAGATAAGATATGAGATTGATTTATGCAAGATATAATCCGCAATGTAATAGCATAGATGTAACCACGTTTGAAAATGTAGTGCTTAGAATTGATTGCAATAAGGCAGAGGAAGGATTGAGAACTACTCCCGGCTCCCAGTGTTCGTTGAATGCTTTGGCTATTGATAATCCATTAGAATATGCAAGATTATACTTGGATGGAGAAATGCAAGTATGGGTTGATGCAGAGGATCGTATAGATACGTGGTGATTTTGCTAATATAATATCATGATAGAGGTCTAGTACTAAAAATTCCAGAAAAATATATAGAACGTACGGTTATTCCATAATAAGAGGCAGGAATCTTAAGTTTCTAGATGTTTGAATTTTGCCTTAAGGTAAATAGAGAGGACACATTGATTTTTCAGTGTATCCCCTCTATTTAAAATTATTTTTAAATAGTTCTTGCACAAAAACAAATAGCATGCTAAAATCTATTTAAAGAAAGTTTTAAATAGGTAAAAGATATGGGAGAAACTAACATTTTTAAAGTATTGGCAGATAGCCAGCGAAGAGACATTCTTATTATGTTGAGAAATGAACGATTAAATGCCGGAGAGATTGCTGAAAAATTACAGATTACACCGGCTGCTCTTTCTTATCATTTAAAATTACTTAAAAACGCAGACTTGATATCTGAATATAAAGAGAAAAACTTTGTTTATTATGAAATCAACACTACGGTTTTCGATGGATTAATTATATGGGTTAACCAGTTTGGAGGAAAAAAAGTATGAAAAAAATAATGTGGATAGTAGCAATGATACCAGTTGTAGTTACAAGTGTTGTACTACAGTTTATGCCTGATATTATACCTATGCATCATGACTTGGAGGGAAACACTGACAGATGGGGAAGTAAAACAGAAAGCTTTATTTTTCCGGTAATTATTTTGTTTATTACACTGTTTTGGCACTTGCTAATCTATGTGTTTGAGAAAAAATCAAAAAATGCAAATACAGAAAAGGAACAGATGGAAGCAAAATCTTCTGCAAAGGTATTATGTGTTGTAGGAATTTCGCAAGCAATCATGTTCGGGATTATGCATTATTTTATTCTTTATTCTTCTTGGATACAGGCAAATGCAGGTGGTGAACATGCGGTTATTGACATTGCAAAAGTTTCATGTATTTTGTGTGGTATTATATTTATTGTATTAGGAAATTTTATGACAAAGGCAAAACGAAATGCAGTAGTGGGAGTTCGAACCGTTTGGAGTATGCACAATGATAATACATGGAGAAAGAGTAACCGCTTTGGTGCAATATGTATTATTATTACGGGGTTATTGACTATCATTACAACCGTATTTACAAGTGGGATGACTGGCACAATCTTTATGTTGATTTATTTATTATTAGCAACAATTGTAACTGTGGTATACTCAAAAAAGATATATGATAAGGAAATAAAAAAATAATTTGTATCTTTATGCGAGAGGGTGAAATTCCAGTCTTTTACGGAGAGATAACAAACGAAGGGAGGCAATTGCCTCCCTTCGTTTGTTATCTACTCCTTCCACGGTTTGGTGGAGAATATGGTCTTGTTAACTCTCGCTCCTTTATGTCCTGTTTCTTAGATATAAGCCTATCGTGTAGAGACTGTGGCTTTTCTCCATACCGTTGTTTCCAATTCTTAAGGCTGTCCTGATAATCCCCATAAGCTGTCTCTGACTTATGAAATGCTTTGTAGAAGGCTTCCGCATTCTGATACCCGTATTCCTTTACGATATGGGATAATCGGGCTTTCATTCGGGAAATACGTTCCTCCAATCCGGCTATCTCTGTTGAAAGTTCGGAACGCCTTTTTGCTTTGAAGATACCTTTGCTGTCGGACAGTTCAATTTCAAGGTCACTTCGCTGTTTCTCGAGTGCAAAAATTGCTTTATTCTGTTCTTGCAGCTTTTGATAAATTTCGCATAAGTGCTTGTAAGAAACTGCTTCCGGTGATGGCTGTGGTCTTGGCGGTATGGCAGGCTTTGGTGTATCTGTCTGCTTTCTGCTTTCTTCTGGTACAGCTTTCTGCTCTTTGAAATCTGTGTTCTCCGGTCTTGCTTCAAGCTCTTTGGAAATTACTTTATCTGCAAGCTCCAGAGTTTTGAGAAATACTTTGGAGATTAACAGTTCTAATACTGCAATGGCAGTACCGATAATGGAAGATAACAGATTTGGTCTGTTTCCGTAAAGCCATATGGATTCCACAATCTTGTCCGTTATCCGTTCCTTTTTTATCTGCATGATTTCTGACTTGGAAACACCCGTTACAATCGCTCTGTCAACAGTCTGATTCCACAAGGTGCGTTTACTGTTGTCTGCCTCAATCTCGGTGGCTTTCGGATTGTTCTTACCAATCTTTTTAGTGGCAAGATACATACCGCCACGCTCAAAAACTTCTAACCGCTGGCTTTTATCCCACACATACTGATTGATAAGATTGGTATAATCCTGCTTGACGGTATCAAGGAAATTTTCAGCCTTGAAGTGTTTATCCTTAATGGAGAAAATCTGTCTTTCGTATACCTCACCTTTGTGAATCACCTTACACCTTTTACGGATATTTCCTTCTTCATCAAGTATCTCTTTCTTGGTGCGTACATGATTTCCCTTTTCGTCATAGAACATATTGCGGGTGGCAACCTTTTCTATGGGCTGTTCCAAGAGTGTACGCTCCGAAAAAATGAGATGGATGTGATAGTTGGTTTTCCGCTTATTGTGATGCAGGGCTGCGATACAGTCCGTTCCGTAAGTTTGTCTGAAATGGTCTGTAAATATCTGCAACAGTCTGTCTGGAGGATACTCCGTAAAAGATTCTGGCAGGGCTATGATCAATTCCCTTGCCTCAATACATTTCCCCTCCGTACCGTTTTTTTTAAATTCTGCCTGATTATATTTTGCAAGGTCAGTCCAAAAATTACGGTCTGTGGTTTCATATACCGCATACAGATTTTCCTGCTTCTTTGGGCTTGAAATATAATAAATTCTTCCCCGGACATTGTGGAGCTTCGTCATCTGAATAAATGAATTTCTTGGCATGTGCTTCCTCCTTTCCGTATCTGCCAAGTACGAAGCTGCAAGAAATGAGGATGGGAAACTTTCTAATGTGAAAGTGAGTAGGCTACATAGGTAGCCTGTCTACGAACATATCCGCCTGTCGGCGAAAAGCTCCCAGCAGGGCGAAATACACAGAGTACAAATCGTAAGATTTGTGCGAGGGGTGTATTTCGCTCTCAAACGCCGAGGGCTTGTATAAAAAAGTTTCTTCCCCACTTCTTAAATTTCCGGTTGTATCTTAGAGGAAGCACATGGTATAATCTATTTGCGTGTAGGTATATCATGGCTTCGGTCAGATACATACCTTAGGGATGGTCTTAGGACTGTCCCTATTTAATTTGTCACATTTCTTGTGACAGCTCTGACATTTCCTTTGTCCCTTAAGTCCCTGCCTTCATTGGCGGTCATGAACTTTTCAAGCATATCCGTTTTGATAAGGACTTTCCGTCCTACCTTCAATACCGGAAGCTTTTTCCATTCTACCAGTTTCCGCAGGGTATTTCTGCCGATACCCGTATAGTCGGCAGCTTCCTCAATGGACAGTGCAATCTTCACTTCTGTCATTAAAACACCTCCTCTTGAATTGCATAATGCAATTTTGTAACTATGCCTACTATATAACTTTTATATCTTCTTGTCAAGCGTTACGAAATTTTAAAAGTAATTATTAACTTGCATATTGCAATGCTACTTTTACTGTGTTATACTTTAGCCATACCGAAAAAGGAGGCGTATCAGAATGAAAGATAAAGAATTACGCAAGTTAATCGGTAGCAGGGCAAAACAACGCAGACTGGAATTAGGTGTCAACCAGCCTTATATAGCAGAAAAGATGGGAGTTACCGCTTCCACCATACAGCGGTATGAGGCAGGAACGATTGACAACACCAAGAAGCTTGTTCTGGATGGTCTGTCGGAAGCACTTCATGTATCAGTGGAGTGGCTGAAGGGCGAGACGGAAGAAATGACAAGTGATGTTACGGATAAAAGGGAATTACAGATTCGTGATACCATGACTTCCATTCTCTCCAAACTGCCTTATGATATGAAGGCAGACGAAGCGGATTTTTCCAAAGATTTACTGCTGCTGATGTTGAAGGAATACGAATTATTCGTTGATTCCTTTCAATATGCCTGTAAGAATTTTAAAGGGAATACGGAAGATGCCACAATTGCAAAAGTAATGGGGTTTGAATCCAATCAGGAATATAATGAGATTATGTTCCTTAGGGAAATCACCCATACGGTAAACGCACTGAACGACATGGGCGACATTGTAAGGCTCTATTCCAAGAATCCCGAAACGGCAGCCGTAAGGCTTGCAAATCTTCTTTCAGAGAAAGACTCCGAACCGGTATAGATTAGACAACCGGAGTTATGATATACTTACACGCAGAAAGCATTTCATCAGTTCCGATTGTCGATATCGAAAGGAGTAACGATTATGGCAAAAGGTTCTGTAAGAAAGAAAGGCAAGAAATGGTACTACCGCTTCTATGTGGAAGATGCAAGCGGTAATCTGGTGCAGAAGGAATTTGCAGGTACGGAAAACAAAAGCGAGACGGAAAAGCTGTTGAGGCAGGCAATGGAGGATTATGAAGCCAAGCGGTTTGTTGCAAAGGCTGAAAACATCACACTCGGAGAGTTGCTTGACCTGTGGGCTGAGGAAGAATTAAAGACAGGCACATTGAGTAATGGAACGGTTGGCAATTATCTTCAGACAATTGGGAGAATCAAACAACACCCTATCAGCAAAAGGAAACTGAAAACGGTGACTTCGGTACACCTGCAGGAGTTTATGGATTTGCTCTCATTTGGAGGCACTGTGGGAGATTTTATATCAAAAGGATATTCCATTGATTATGTAAGGTCATTTTCAGCAGTATTGCAACAGTCATTCCGGTTTGCGGTATTTCCGAAACAGTTTATTACCTTCAATCCAATGCAGTATGTGGTGATGAGGCATAAAAAGGAAGAAACGGATTTGTTTGCGGATGAAACAGCCACAGACAGAGACAAGGTTAAACCGCTTTCCTTTGAAATGTACCGGAAACTGATTGAACAGCTTGGAAAACGAAGTGGGGATGCGATTCTTCCGGTTCAGATAGCATACTTTACAGGTCTCAGACTTGGAGAGGTAGCAGGTCTGACATGGCAGGATATCAACCTTGAAGAACAGTATCTCACTGTACGCAGGAGCATCCGCTACAATGGTGCTACCCATAAGCACGAAATCGGTCCGACAAAGTGGAAAAAGATCAGGGTTGTTGACTTTGGCGATACCCTCGCAGATATTTTGAGGAATGCAAAAAAGGAACAGCACAAAAACCGTTTTCAGTATGGGGAACTCTACCAGCGGAATTTTTACAGAGAAGTAATGGAAAAGAATCGGGTGCATTACGAGTATTATCATTTGGGAATGACAGAGAATGTGCCGGAAGATTACACCGAAATCTTCTTTGTATGCTTAAGGGAGGATGGTTGTCTGGAACTTCCGGCAACCATAGAAACAGCCTGCCGGACAGCAGGAAGAAAAGTACCGGAGCTTGAAGGTTTCCATTTCCACACACTGAGGCATACCTACACGACAAACCTCTTATCCAACGGGGCTCAGCCTAAGGATGTGCAGGAACTGTTAGGACACTCAGACGTGAGTACCACCATGAATGTCTATGCCCATGCTACAAGGGAAGCAAAGCGGACTTCCGCAAGACTTCTTGATAAAGTGGCAGGCAACGATTAAACAACTGAATAATGAATTTTCCCTTGTAATTATCCCATAAGGGCAAAAACAAGGGAAAAGGATACATATATAGAATTTTCAATGGCGGGAAGCCTTGAAAATAGGGGAAAGTTAAGAGAGTTAATAGATAAATTCCAGTTTGCAGAGCGGCTAGAGTATTGATAAACGTAACTATTTATGATATGATATCCGAAAAATCGGAAATGTGAGCAGTGGAAAGGGTGTTGTATCATGAAGATATATGAGAAAATTTTTGCAAAACTTGAAGAACTGCATATGAGCCAGACGGAATTATCTAGAAGAACAGGCATTGCAACCAGTACCATCAGCGACTGGCGAAAGAAACAGATCAATCCACAGGCAGATAAACTGGTGTCTTTATGTAAGGCACTGGATATGTCGCTTGTGGAATTGCTTTGTGATGAAGAAAATGCAGAATCGACTGCAACCAACGATTATGTGGCAGATGAAAACTATATGATTGAACTGTTTCGGAAATCAGATACAGAGTGCAGACAAAGAATGATCAGTTACCTTGGACTTCTTGATGTCTGCAGGCAAATCAACGATAGCAGCCGGTCTCAAAAGCAACAACGGAACGTTTCGGTCGTTCAAGACATTGATGGAAATAATATTGTGGTCATTAACGATATCCGGTTTAAGGGAAAACGTTCCATCGATTGGAAGGAAGTGCGGGCATATTTGAAAGAATATGTCGGTGATTTTTATAAGGTGGCATCCACTGGAGATGTGATATATATTGGGGCAGACCTGCCAAGTGAGTATAGTGGATCGAAGTATACACACAGTATTAAGGGGACAAATGCGAAAGCGAAAGCAAATGCTGCACAAGGAATTCCGGAAATGATAGAAATTGCATTAGGAAAACAATTTCGGGAGAATAAGGAGAGCAAGCATTGGAGAAACGCAATGTATGGCTGGTATCGTTATGATTCAAGATTTGCAATTCCAGTATATAGAGATGATGAAGAGCTGGAGAGGTATAACATTTTCCACGCTTCACTGATTGTAAGATATTCAGAGGATAGGAAAATGTATTTGTACGATATAATAGACATAAAAAAAGAAACGAGCAACCCGATTGAGCCATAAGGCTGTACACGACAAAAACCCATTTCTTTCTATAAATAGATGATATAATATAGTAGAAGAAATGTCAATCCGAATATTCGAAATAATAGGTATAGATTGGAAGTTTTCTTGCAAAGCTTCGTAAGGAACATAATTTAACACAGGCTGAATTGGGAGAAACACTGAAGAAGAGTGCATTTAGCTTAAAGGATAAGCAGGAATTCTTTAAGAAAAAATGGATGAAACAACATGTTATGACAATCGTAATCGTTTATATTCTATGGGTGCTTTTTGCGCTTGCCCTCGCAGATTATGATTTGCCGGTTTATCTTGTTGGAGGCATTGGTGGTTTCATTGGTGTAACAATTTATGCTTTTTTCCATAACCGTATGATGGCTTATGTTGAAGAGTGTATATATGATGGAAAATGGGATGAGTATAAAGGTGTAGATGAGAGAGAATAAACCGAAATAGATGCAGTCTTGCCGTAAATATTGATATAACAACGGATTATAATTCGAAAATCACTTATAATAAACCTATAAAGTGGAAATCGAGGTGATTACGATGAAGGAGCAATCCGGAAAAATCATAGAATTTGCAAAAGAGAATCGACCGGTAGCCGGCTGCACCATCTCGAAGCAGATTTATCATAAGGATGGTACGGGAATCGCTATTTTTTCTCTGGCATCTGGAACAAGCATCAGTGCAGAAAGTTATGAATATCACAAGCTTTGGACGGTATACGAGGGAGAAATCGAAGTATTTACGACAGATGGCAGGAGCAGGATCGCAACGACCGGAGAAAGTATTCTTACACCGCTGCACGTATCCGTCGGGGTGAAAGCAAAGAAAGATTCCATTTACACCGAAGTTGAATTTCGAAAGGAGGGTACAATGAACGAGATTTTAAAAGCAGGAGAGGTATTTCAGTTAGCAGAGTTACTTCCATATCAGGAAGGCAAGATTGTGAACATGGACTTGGTGAGCAATGATAAAATGAAATTTGTGATCATGAGTTTTGATGCAGGAACCGGACTTTCTGAGCATGCTGCCCCGGGAGAAGCGCTTGTATTTGCTTTGGACGGAGAGGCAGTCATCGGATATGAAGGAAAAGAGTATACGATTCATGCAGGCGAAACGTTCAAGTTTGATAAGTTGGGCAAGCATTCCGTAAGTGCAACCAAGCAGTTTAAGATGGCACTCTTACTGGTGCTTGAATAGATAGAATTATACAAGGGGTCACAGCTTTTAATAGCTCAACAAAATCTTTAATATGGCTGATGGCAGGAAAATGCTTTTATTATCCGAAAAGTATAGCAAAAGAAGTGAAAATGCGTTACACTTACAAACAGAGTCTGTATTTAGTTATAGAAAAATGATAGGAAGTGAGAATTAAAAGTTATGAATCAGCATGAGACAAAAAGGAGTTCATTTTCCGGAAAGATAGGATTTGTTCTTTCTGCGGCAGGAGCATCCGTTGGATTGGGTAATATCTGGAGATTCCCGTATCTGGCGGCAAAATACGGTGGAGGTATCTTCCTTGTCATTTATATTATTCTGGCACTGACATTCGGATATACCATGATCATTGCGGAGACATCATTGGGTCGAATGACACAGAAAAGTCCTGTGGGTGCATATGCTTCGTTTGGAAAATCCAAATGGATTCTGGCAGGAGGATGGATCAACGCGATCATTCCAATACTTATTGTGCCATATTATTCGGTTATTGGCGGATGGGTTGTCAAATATCTTGTTGAGTATGTCTTAGGAGAGACGCAGGCGGTAGCGGAAGATGGATATTTTTCATCATTTATTTCGGACGGTCTTTCAACTGAAATATATTTTGTTATTTTTGCATTGATCGTATTAGTGATCATTTATGCGGGTGTGCGCAACGGAATCGAGCGTGTTTCAAAATTTATGATGCCGGTTCTCGTCGTTTTATCACTGGTTATTACAGTATATTCTGTGACCAGACCGGGCGCTTTGGCGGGTGTGAAGTATTTTCTGGTTCCGAACATCAATAATTTCTCATGGATGACCGTTGTGACGGCGATGGGACAGATGTTTTATTCGCTCTCCATTGCAATGGGTATCCTGATCACATTCGGTTCTTACATGAAAAAGGAAACTTCCATCGAGGGATCGACAAAGCAGGTTGAGGTGTTTGATACAGCGATCGCAATGCTGGCAGGTCTTATGATCATTCCGGCAGTGTTCGCGTTTTCCGGAGGAGATGCTAAGACGCTTCAGGCAGGACCGGCGCTCATGTTTATTACGATCCCGAAAGTTTTTGCAAGTATGGGATTCGGAACATTTGCAGGCGTTATGTTTTTCGTGCTGGTTCTTTTTGCGGCACTTACCAGTTCCATCGCATTGACGGAAAGTGCAGTGGCTACGTTTGAGGATGAGTTCAAGTGGAGCAGAAAGAAAGCTACGGTTGTCAGCGGTGTAATCATGATCGTGATCGGAAGTCTGTCGGCGTTAGGATACGGTCCACTTGCAAATGTAAAAATTATCGGCATGCAGTTTTTGGATTTCTTTGATTTCCTGACCAATACGGTCATGATGCCGATTGCAGCGATCGCAACCTGTCTGCTTGTGTCCAAAGTCATTGGTGTCAAGCGCATCGAGGAAGAAGTGACACATGGGGAAGGCACTTTCCGTAGAAAGAAGATCTTCTGCTTTATGATTCAGTATTTGTGCCCGATTTTTGCGGCACTCATTTTAATCAGTTCCATCGCAAATGCGTTTGGCTGGATTTCGATGTGAGAAATATGAGTGGAAATGAAACAGATCAATTTTGATAATGGAAAAATAACAAGTAACATTCTAAATGCTGCGCTGCCGATGCTGGTAGCGCAGATTTTGAGTCTGCTCTATAATATTGTGGACCGGATTTATATTGCGCGCATCCCGGATGTTGGTACGGCGGCGCTTGGTGCGGTGGGACTGTGTTTTCCACTGATCATCATCATTACGGCGTTCAGCAATCTGTTCGGAAGCGGCGGGGCGCCGATCTTCTCGATCAACCGTGGAATGGGTGAGACGAAGAGGGCGCAGTATGTGGTCAATACATCGTTTACGATGGTCTGTGCATGTGCGATGGTACTTATGGTGATCGGCTTTCTGTTTGCCAGACCTTTTCTTGTTTTGTTCGGGGCATCGGAGTCCGCGCTGGTCTATGCGTATCCGTACATGATGATCTATCTGATCGGCACGCTTCCATCGATGCTTACGACCGGCATGAATCCGTTTATTAATGCGCAAGGCTACGCAACGACTGGAATGATCTCGGTCATGATCGGTGCGGTTGCGAATCTCATACTTGATCCGCTTTTTATCTTTGTATTTCATCTCGGGATCGAAGGGGCAGCAGTTGCGACCGTGATCTCGCAGGTGATGTCTGCCTGCTTTGTCATTCTTTTCCTGCGGAAAAAGGCAGAGTATAAGATTCGCCTTTTACATAAAAATGAGGTTCGGGAATGCATGGAATATGCGAAAAACATCGTGAGTCTTGGTACATCCGGATTTGTGATGCAGTTGACGAACAGCCTGGTTTCCATTTGTTGCAACAATGTGCTTTCCGTGACCGGAGGCGATGTGTACATATCGGTTATGACGATCGTGTCGAGCGTGCGCCAGATGGTGGAGACACCAATTTATGCAATTGTGGAAGGTTCGTCACCGATCATCAGTTACAATTACGGCGCGAAACGCCCGAAGCGTGTTGCGAATGCAATCGTTACGATGGCGATGATGGCTTTGGTTTACACCCTTTCCATGTGGCTTGTGATCATTAAGGCACCGGAGTTTTTGATTGGAATTTTCAGTTCGAACAAGGAACTTCTTGTAGATGCAGTTCCGGCATTGAAACTGTATTTTGCGGCATTTGTTTTCATGCTTTTGCAGTACACCGGACAGACCGTATTCAAGTCTTTGAATAAGAAGAAGCAGGCAATCTTTTTCTCGCTGCTGCGTAAAGTATTTATCGTTGTGCCGCTGACATATCTGCTTCCGTATGCGTTTCACTTTGGAACGGACGGAGTCTTTATGGCGGAGCCGGTATCGAATGTAATCGGTGGAAGCATCTGCTTTATCACGATGCTTTGCACGGTGATTCCGGAACTGCGGAAGATGGAAGCAGAAAACGGAAAGTTATAAGATGCACCCAAAGAGGCTATTCTTCGCGAATGCGAAGGATAGCCCCTTTTCGACATTATGAGATTGAACAAAATCTTACAACTGGAAATTACTGATATTCTGTGCGAGCATATCTGCAGTATTGCGAAGATTCTCGGTGGAGTCTTCGATACTCCGGAAACTGTTCGCCATCTCGGTCATCGCGGTATTGGTCTGGCTGGTTCCGTCCGCATTCTGCTGCGCGATATCGGAAAGGGTCTCGATGATTGTGATGATCTCGTTTCTTGCTTTCTCGAGTTCGGTTGTCTTATGTTCGATGCTTCGAATGCGTTCCACGGAGGCATCCAGCTCGGCGATGACGCCGCTTACCGCAGCCGAGGTATTTTCGATGTAGCGGTTCTGCTGATCAATAACGGTGCGTGTGCGCTCCATCGTATCAACAACCGTCTCGGAGTTCGCAATCAGTGTATTGACAATTTGTGCGATATTGCCGCTTGCTGTGTTGGATTGCTCCGCGAGTTTCTGAATCTCGGTTGCAACGACAGCAAATCCGCGTCCGGCATCTCCGGCGCGCGCAGCTTCGATGCTTGCGTTGAGCGATAACAGGTTTGTCTGTGCCGCAATCTCAGAGATAAATTGCGATGCGGACTGAATACTCTGTGCGGAAACATTGGTTTGGTTTGTCTGTTCGGCAATCGTGGCGATCGCATCCTGTACTTCTTTACTGATCTCTTTTAACTCATCGATGGTAACGGAAGCTTTGTCGCTGGCTTCCTTCATTGTGTCAGCACTCTCGTTGAGTTCATCTGCGGCAAGTCCCGTCTCGGTGATGAGATTACCCATGTACTGAACGTTGGCAGAGGCGCTTTGGGCATCCGCTGCCTGCTGGGTTGCGCCGTCCGTGATCGTTGCAACGGTCGACTGCATTTCACTGATACCGGTATAAGTCTCGTGAGAGGTCTGTTCTAACATATCGGAGGAATCAACGAGAAGTGAAGTACTTTCCTTGATGCCGCCAATGATTTTTAATAATTCCGTCTGTAATGTCTGTACCGCACGTGAGAGATCACCGATCTCGTCGGAGCGGGATAAGGCCTTCTTGTCGATTTCTGCATGCAGATTACCGGTGGATACTTCCTGTACGCTTTGGATACTGCGGCGCAGGGAGCGGGTAATCGAAGTCGTACACTGCTGTACAATGAGAATGCAGATCACCATTGCGATGATCACGATGGCAACGATCGTATTGAGAATGCGCATGATGCTGTCATAAGTTGGCTTTTTTTCAGCTCCGGCAAAAATCATACCGATCGGTGCAGAAGTATCGTCCTTCTGGTAGACCGGAGTGTAATATCCGTAATAGATGGTTCCCTCGATGGAGGTGTTGGAACTGAAGAAATCTTCTCCGTTTTTCAGCACAGTTTCTGTAATCTTTTCTCCTGCAGGACTGCCGAGAACACGGTTCCCGTTGGCGTCCAAAGCAGAGGTCATGATACGTTTGTCACCGTAGAAGAAGGTGACGTCCATGCCGGATTCCTGCTTGATCGTATCCACAAGATTCTCCGACTGGGAGATGTTGTAGCTTCCTTTCCAGATATCACCGTTGGTCGCTTCCAGATAGGAGCCGGCATTCTGATCGTAGGCGGCAAGTGTCGCGATCGCAGTACCTTTCAGGGAATTCTCTACCTGATTGAGAATGGAATCCTGCACAATGGTTGCGGCCAGTGTGATGATGATCGAACCGAGCAGCAGCAGGGGAATGAGGGAACAAAACAGAATTTTTTTTCGGATTGTTAGTTTCATGCGCGCCTCCTCTACTCGACTACGACAACGTTGCGGTAATACCAGTTGATGCCTCCGGTGATGGTTGCATCATCCAATGTGGATCCGGCGGAACCGACGGTCTCGCCTGTGTTTGTCTCAAGGGCGCCGTCAAAGACGTTACTTTCACCGCTTAAGATTGCGGCAGTTGCTTCATCGACTTTCTCCTGTGTGCCGTCGGCGGCAAAATCAGCAAGATTCGTGATGCCGACAAGACCTTCTGCCATACCACCGTAATAGTTGCTTCCGTCCCAGGTTCCGTTCATAATGCTTTTGACAGCGGAAGTATAGTATGCACTCCAGTTCCAGATTACGCTTGTGAGGCAGGAATTTGGAGTCTCTTTACTCATGTCTGAGTTGTAGCCGATACCGTACACGCCGCGGTCCTGCGCGAGTGTCTGCGGATAAGCGGTGTCACAGTGCTGGGCCATCACATCGCAGCCCATATCAAGAAGCTGTTCCGAAGCAGCTTTTTCTTTGTCCGGATCATACCAGCTGTTCGTGACAACGACATAGATTTTGGCATCCGGATTGACGGATTCCACACCGATTGCGAAAGCGTCGATGCCGCCGGTTACTTCGGAATTCGAGGAGTCCTGTGCGGCAACGTAGCCAATCTTATTGCTTTTCGTGTTCATTCCGGCAACGATACCGCTTAAGTAGCGCGCCTGATAAATGCGTCCGAAATAATTGTTGAAATTCTTACCATTGGACAGGTTGCCGGTTCCATGGGAAAAGTACACGTCCGGATATTGTTCGGCCATCTCGGCGGTGGTCTCCATGTAGCCCCAGCTGGTGGTGAAGATGATCTTGCATCCATCGTCAATGCATTCTTTGATCGCTTTCTCCGTAGCGGCAGCATCACTGTCGTCCGCGATCTTGCGTTCAATCTGGTTGGAATTCAAGCCGAGATTCTCCTGCATTCCCTGGATACCAAGGTCGTGTGTGTAGGAATAGCCGCTTCCCTCCGAAGGATCGGAGATGTAGAGTACGCCTACTTTTATATCATTCTTGGATACATTCGCCTCTCCGGAAGTGGTCGCCGATCCGGTCTCTTCCGTGGAAGTATATCCCTCATTTGTTGCATAGTCATCGGGAGTTTGAGTGGAGCTGCTTGCGCAGCCGGTCAAGACCGCAGCCATCAAAAGAAATGCGGTACAGTTACGAAGTGCTTTTTGCTTCATTCTGCGTACCTCCTGCCATGTTCTAAGAATATTCTAGCAAAGTGATGCAAAAAATCAACAAAATAAGACAAAATTTGACAAATTTGTGAAAATTAGATAGCGTTGACGGGAGTTGTGAAAAAGGAAGATGTGGTCTATAATTTAGAACAGATCGAAACATAGGAGGTAAGGTGTTATGAAAATGAACCAGATGATGAAACGATGCGTAACGTTTGTGATTGCATGCGTTCTTGCGGTATCGTCGGTTGGTGTAACCGGATATCCGGTGGAGACTGTAGAAGCTGCTACCGTACAAAGCATTACAAAATCCACGCAGGTGGTCTGCAAAAAGACTGCGAAGGTAAAGATTCCGAGTGGATATAAGAACTGTAAATTTACAAGTTCCAATCCGAAGGTCGCAACCGTAGACAAGAAGGGAAACTTTAAGGCGCTTCGACTCGGTGTGACCAAACTCACCGTTCAAAGTGGTGCGAAGAAGAAAAATTATACGATCACGGTCGTGCCGGCGAAGAAGAGTGATGTGAGACTGAATCAGGAAATGATTATCAGTGGTCAGAAATGTCAGTTAAAGCTGGTTTCGGACAAATATGATACGAGTCAGGTGAAATTAATATTTGATGATATAAATCGTGAGGAAGTAAGTAAGACTGGGATATGGAAGTGGAAGGTTTCCGGAGTGGGATCAGCATACATTAACTACTCGTATGGTTCTTTTTCGAAAACGACACTTGTTTATGTGTGTAGCAAAGATGTGATCTTTGCAAGCTTTGAAAACAATAATGCATGGAACGATTCTGGTGTTGAGGCAGGTGTAAGTTACGATGTGGATTTCCTAAAGATGGAATTGCTTGATGAATCATTGAGCTATAAGCAGTTGAAGAAGAAGGGTATTACTATTTTATTGGATGGGAAGCCATTACCAGACAAAATGATATTTACTCCGGGAACGCATAAAGTTACGATTGTTGCAGGAAAGCAGAAATATAGCAAGAACGAAAGCTTCAGTTATTCAGTAAAAAATGCACTTCTCAAGAAGGATGCGACCGGATACTCGGATACAAGCAAGGAAGTATTTGATGCCGCCTTTGCAGCTGTTGATCAGGTCATTAAGGATGGCATGAGTGAAGAGGAGAAGGTGAAGGCTATCCATGATTATCTGATTTACAGCGCCAATTATGTCAATAACGGGGATTATGAATCCGCAGAAAATTGGGCGTATGGAGCTTGTGGCGTATTAATACACAAAGAAGGCGTTTGTCAGAGTTACGCGATCGCGTTCTATATGATGGCAACTGCAGCTGGATTAGATTGTCAGTATGTAACCGGTACTGCGAAGGGCGGTGGACACGCATGGAATCAGGTTAAGGTTGATGGTACATGGTACTATATTGATTGTACATGGGACGATCCGATTATGAATGGACATAGTGGTGGAGGAGAACGGTATACATATTATCTTTCCGAGACGTTATGGTCGAACCATACGGCAAATACAATTAAGGATCTTGCCGATGACAGCAAATATCTGTGGGAAAATTATTATCTGACAGGTGAAGGATACAATCTCCGGTAATTTCATAAATTATGTAAACAGATTAAACAAAGGCTATACGCAATGGGATTCCATTGTGTATAGCCTTTTACGTGCAATAAGTTAAACTATTCGCGTTTTCTTCCACACACCTGATACATTTCTTCGCTCGAGATCACGGTTGTCACTTCAAGATAATTGGAAAAAATATTCGCGAGTTCCTGCTCGCTGAGTAATCCCATGGAAACCTTGCTTGCGCGCCCCTCATGGTGACGGTTGATCCGCTCGCGGCTCATACCATGCGCGACGGAAAGGATTCCATCCGGCTTAAGATGAGAGGATAGAACAGTAATCAGGCGCTTGGGATCCGGAAAATGTGGGAATGCATTATAGACCATGCAGCAGTCAAATTCCTGATCGAGCGATAAAGTTTCGATATCGCCGCAGATGACTTCGATCGGACGGTCTGGATATTTGCCTGCTGCGATGCGTGCCATCTCCGGTGAGATGTCCACAGCGGTTACGCTTTTTACATTGCGCTGCAAGTAATCCGGGAATAATACGCCGGTTCCACAGGCGACGTCAAGAACGGTGCAGCCTGTAGTGACTCCACCGTTGTCAAGAATCGTGTTGATGACCGATTCGTTTCTTATCATATCGGCATCCCAGGTGGATGCGTAGTGATCAAAAAATGTAATGACGTCCTGTTTATTCATGTTTAACCTCGTTCATTGAGCGTTCGCTCATTTTTCATTGTGTAGATGTAGCGCTTTTTACCGGTCTGTTCCTGGATAGCGCTCCGGAATCAGGTGTGCTTTCATCAGTGCAAATACGATACTTGGGATGAAGATCAGCTGGATTAAAGTTCCTGGCAAGCTTGTTACAACGTAGCCGGATACCCATGCACCCATGGAGTAGGAGCCTGCGGAGAAGATCAGTGCCTTGGTGATACCTGCAAGAATTCGTCCGCATACGATCGCTGCGATCAGACTGATGTAGAGATCCGCGTAGATATTCTTTGTGCGGACAAATTTCATCATAACACCGGCGATGATTCCGTAGAATGCCAGCTCAACCATCATAGAAGGCAGGATCGCAACCGGCGGCATACTAGTGAGAACACTTGATAATGCAGGACCGGCGATACCGCACAATAAGCCAAAAGGCCAGCCGGCTACCAGACCGCAGAGGAATACCGGAATATGCATCGGGCAGAAGATGCTGCCTGCATTCGGGATTCCGTGAAACAACATTGGGAGTATGTAGCAAAGTGCGATACATACGGCAGTAATAATCGATTTCTTTACATAAGACATTTCTTTCATAACAGAATACCTCTTTCTTTTTCAATACTTCATTTTCGATTTATCAGTATATGTGTCAATTTACATTATACAATCAGAATTTCTGCAACAATAAGAAGTGTGCACAAACACAGTGCGAACCATCCGCTTCGTGGGATGGATTTATGCTTTTGCGGCACCTGATACGAGCCTCTGCGATAGCCTCGCGCTTCCATCGCCATCGCAAGTTCGTCCGCGCGCCGGAAGGCTGCCACGAAAATTGGAATGACGAGAGGAAGCATCGCGCGTGCACGTTCCGTCAGCCGCTTACTGTCAAGTCGGGCACCTCTTGCAATCTGCGCCTTCCGGATACTGTCCGTTTCTTCCATCAGCGTTGGAATAAACTGGATCGCAACCGATAGGATCATCGCGATATCGTCCGCCGGAAGCCGAATGAATTTCAGTGGACGAAGCATCGTCTGGATCGCTCCGGTGATCGCAAGCGGTGGCGTTGTCAGCGTCAGAAGATTGCTGAGCACAAGGATCAGGATGACACGATAGATGACCTGAAATCCCTGCGCAATTCCCTCCTGCGAAAGCGTGAAGATCCACCATTTCCATAGAGGATGATCCGCGTGAAAGAAGAATGCGTTGGTCAGGAATACAAGGATAAAAAACCAGCGCATCCGCTGTATGGATCCGAATATTGGGCGCAGAGGACAGTGCGACAAAGCAATCAGTGCAATCCATATCGCTGTGATCATAACATATTCTAAGGAACTGTGCGTCAGGATGACTGCCACGATCAGAAGCAGGAAGCTAAAGAATTTGGCGCGTGCATCAAAACGATGCAGGGGTGATTGCCCCGGAACGTAGGTGCCGGATATCGCTTCTCTCATGAAGGTTCACCGCCCTTCGAATTTGTTCGCGTGACTGTCGGATTGTTGGGACACGTTTCGCCTATGCAGTCAGATGTCGGAACCTGTTGATAGAGTTGCAGTAATTCCGCAACCAGTTCCTCCCTGGTAAGGGGAATGCCGGGCAGGGAAATCCCCTGTGCTTTAAGTTCGAGATACACTTGTACGGGCATCGGTGGCCGTAAACTTGTTTGCGCCAACAGTACTGTGTCCGTCAGAATTTCGTGTGGAGTTCCGTCAGCTAATATTTTGCCATCCTGCATGAGAAGGATGCGATCTGCATATAGCGTTTCTTTGATCTCATGTGTGATCATGATGATTGTTTTTCCGTGATCGTGAAGTCTTCTTATAATAGAAAGAACTTCTCGTTGCCCTTCGGGATCCAGCATGGAAGTTACCTCGTCCAGAACCAGAAGTTCGGGATCCATTGCCAGAACACCCGCCAAAGCGATTCGCTGCTTCTGTCCACCGGAGAGTGAGTGTGGGGCGCGCTTCTCGTAGCCGTCCATATCGACAAGGTGAAGTGCTTCTTTCACTCTTGTTTCAATGATTTCTTCCGGAACATCATAATTGCGCAGTCCGAACGCAACATCCTCCTCGATTACGGTGGAGACGAACTGATTGTCTGGATTCTGAAAAACCATGCCGACTTTGCGGCGCAGTTCGCTCGAATTCCGGGGATCGGCTGCGTCAAGTTCGGCGACCGTAAGGCTGCCGCTTTGCAGCGGAAGCAGTGCATTCAGATGCTTGGCAAGCGTTGATTTACCGCAGCCGTTGTGCCCGAGGATCGCAACAAATTCGCCCGGTTTCACAGTAAAAGTGACATCATCCAAGGCTTTGGAAGGAGCGCCTGCATAATCATAGGAAAAAATTAAATTGTCCGCATGGATCATAAGTACGCTTCCTTTCCTCTCGTTGTCTTGTACAAACTTTAGCCTGTTGTTTCGCGCATAAGAAAAGGTATACGGTAAACTCCCCGGGAGTTGCCGCATACCTTCCTGATATGCATAAACATAAATAACAGATACTGAATTATATAAAAATAAGAACATTTCGATGTTCATAAGCTGGCTTCGTGTCAACTGTGCTGCACCATTCTAGCACAATTTGGTACGATCAGCAAGAAGTATGCGCGATTTTCTCAACCTCTGCGACTGCGCTTGCAATCATTTTGCTGATACTGTAATCATTGACCCCGACAATGACATTGTCACAGTGGTTAAATGGAATCAGCACACGCTTCGCGTCACTCTGCGCTACCGCCAAAGCCATCTTCGGTGTGATTTCGCCGAGCAGTGAATCCGCGATCACAATTCCGATCGGTCCGATAATGATATCTGTATGACGGCAGCCGACAACGACGGCATTTTCCCCGGTGGCAGCCTTGTCCGCTTTTGCTTTTACCATAGCCGCGGTTGCGGCACTGTTCGTTCCGACTGCTGTAATGCATGCGTCCGGCATTGCAGCTTTTATCGCAGTCACAAGCTGCCTGCCGATGCCGCCTCCCTGCGCATCAATAACGAGAATATTCATGTTGCTACCTCTCTATCTATTCACATTGACAGACACTATGAAGAGTCTGCTTTTCTAAGAAAAGTTTACCACAAATATGCATGCGCATCTACTGTGAACAATTTTTTATTTGGGTGAAATAGACATTGGTTCATGCGAAGAAATGTAATATAATACATTTATTCGTACGAGAGAATGTAAAATGAAACACTTTTTTAATTCATTTATAGCAGAAATATGATGGGAGCAGGAGCATGAAAAAGAAAATGCAAAGTGATAGAAAAAAATATAATTCAGATAGATTGGAGACTAGAAAGCCTGAGAAGAAAAATATAATCAACAAGGCAAATGAAGGCGACAGAAAAACGAATCGTCCAAAGAAGCAACATCCGAGCAAAAAGTCGATGGAAAAGAAGCCATATGATCAGAAAACGACAGGAAAGGGGCTGGTCAGCAGGCATTCATCCGACGGAAGCTGTCCGTATGCCAAGAAATGCGGTGGCTGCGATTATCAGGGAATCTCCTACGAGGAGCAGCTGAAAAAGAAACAGTCTTACATCCGCAAACTGATGGAGCCGTACGGTAAGGTACAGCCGATCATAAAGATGGACGATCCTTATCACTACCGCCACAAGGTGCAGGCGGCATTTGACTGTACCCGCAGAGGGCAGATCGTGGCGGGTGTTTATAAGAAGAATTCGCACGATGTCGTTGATATTGAAAGCTGCCAGATTGAGAATGAAGAGGCCGATGCGATCATCCGCGATGTAAAAAATACGCTGCGCTCTTTCCGCATTAAAACCTACGATGAGGATACAGGGTATGGTCTTTTGCGCCATGTCTTAGTGCGCAAGGGCTATCATAGCGGGCAGATCATGGTCGTGCTTGTTCTTGCAGATGCGATTCTTCCGTCGAAGAACAATTTTGTCAAAGCGCTTCGTAAAAATCATCCGGATATCAGCACCGTTGTCATCAATGTCAATGACAAGCGGACAAGCATGGTACTTGGCGAGCGCAATATTACGGTATATGGCAAGGGTTACATTGAGGATTCACTCCTCGGCTGCACGTTCCGTATCTCGCCGAATTCTTTCTATCAGGTAAACCCGAAGCAGACGGAGATACTGTACAAGAAAGCAATCGACTGTGCAGGACTGACAGGAAAAGAGACGGTGATCGATGCATATTGCGGAACCGGAACGATCGGTCTGATCGCAAGTAAATCTGCTAAGCAGGTGATCGGGGTGGAATTAAACAAAGACGCGATCCGTGATGCAATCACGAATGCGAAGCGAAACGACATTCATAATGTAAGATTTTACAATCAGGATGCCGGTGAGTTTATGGTCGAGATGGCGCAAAAAGGAGAACATGCCGACGTGGTTATCATGGATCCGCCGCGTACCGGAAGTGACGAGGCATTCCTTTCGTCCGTTGTCAGGCTTGCACCGAAGCGCGTGGTCTATGTGTCTTGTGGCCCGGAGTCATTGGCGCGCGATCTCAAGTATCTCACGAAGCATGGGTATCGGATGAAAGAGTGCACGCCGGTTGATATGTTCCCATTTACACGGCATGTGGAAACTGTCTGCTTGATGTCTAAGAAAGAAAAATAAATAGCGAAAAGTAGCGTATTTACGGGCTTTTTTGAGATTAGGCAATAGCTCATGAAAGTCCGTATTTCTTATATTGAAACATATCTACTGAAAAAACGGTCAAAGGCTAAATATATTGACAATCTATTGACTCCCAAAAGGATTCACTGCATAATTTAATGTAGAGAAAACTTCTGGGGGTCATTTTTATGATTTATAATAATATTTTGGAAGCTATGGGACACACTCCTATGGTAAAGCTGCAGCGCATGGTGGATGAGAACTGCGCGGATATTTATGTGAAATTTGAGGGAATCAATGTCGGCGGCTCGATCAAGACGCGTACGGCGTATGAGATGATACTTGCCGCTGAGAAGGAAGGCCTGATCAGGGAAGACACGATCATTGTGGAACCGACGAGCGGTAATCAGGGAATTGGTCTGGCACTGGTCGGAGCGGTTCGTGGCTATCATACGGTGATTATCATGCCGGATTCCGTGAGTGAGGAGCGCAGAAAACTAGTGCGTCACTACGGCGCGGACGTGAAGCTGATCCATGATGCCGGAGATATCGGTGCGTGTATCGATGAGTGTCTGCAGACGGCACTGCGCATGCAGGAGAAAGATCCGCGTGTCTTTGTGCCACAGCAGTTTGCCAATATCAATAATGTAAAGGCACACAAGAATCATACGGCATTAGAAATCATGGAGCAGGTTGCGGGACAAATCGATGGATTCTGTTCCGGAATCGGAACCGGCGGAACGATCACCGGAATCGGAGAATCCCTTAGGGCACAGTATCCGGGCATTGAAATCTGGGCGGTGGAGCCGGAAAATGCAGCGATCCTTGCAGGTGGAACGATCGGTACGCATCTGCAGATGGGCATCGGAGACGGCATCATTCCGGATATATTAAACCAGCAGATCTACGATAACATCTATGTGATCTCCGATGCAGAGGCACTTGATACGGCAAAACGTTTAGCGCGCGAGGAAGGGTTAATGTGTGGTATTTCAAGCGGAACAAATGTGGCGGCCGCACTTAAGCTTGCCAAGAAGCTGGGACCGGGAAAGACAGTGGTGACAGTGCTGCCGGATACGGCGGAGAGATATTTCTCCACACCGCTTTTTGAAGAATAATTTAGGTGTTTGCAAATAATTAACAATAAGGGAAAATGGTGATATGGAAATCGAGATTGCCGGAAAGAAAATCAATACGGTCTACGCGATGGGAGATAACCATGTGAAGGTTGATCTGCAGATGCGGACGAACATTCCGGGCTGCTTTGCATGCGGTGATATTGCGGGTAAACCGTACCAGTATATTAAGGCGGCGGGGCAGGGAAATGTTGCAGCGTTGTCTGCGGTGGAGTATCTGTCGAAACGCAGGAAAATGTAGACTGCGAATTTGAAATCTATAGTAAAGAATAAAAATGCGGGCATTGCTACATGATTTTGGAGTGATGCCTGTTTTTTGTTTTACAAATCGCTGCTTTGTGTTATGATAAATAGGATTGATTTTTCTTTTTGAAGGAGAATGCACATTATGAAGAACATTATTGAAAATGAGATTAACGGAATCCTGGGCGATATCCTGGAGGATTACAAGCAGGATCGCGCGATTGACAAGCGCGATATCTACAATCAGCCGGATAAGGCGGAAATCATGGATATCCTGCACAATCTGATGTCCATTGTGTATCCGGGATTTTTCCGTGATAAGAGTTATAAAATTTACAATCTGGAACATACGGTTTCTACGTTGATCGAGGATGTGATCTTTCATCTGAATAAGCAGATCATTGTTGTGCTCAAATATACCAAGGCATACGATGAGGATGAGGAAGATAAGATTGAAGAGTTCGCACAGAATGCGTCTGTGGAATTCTTAAAGAGGATCCCGAAGATCCGCGAGTATTTAGAGACCGATCTGCAGGCGTTTTATGACGGCGATCCGGCAGCGAGAAGCAAGGATGAGATCATTTTCTCTTATCCGGGACTTTATGCAATCACTACATACCGTCTGGCACATGAACTGTTCCTGCTGAATGTTCCGCTGATCCCTCGTATGATGACGGAGGAAGCACACTCGAAGACAGGTATTGATATCCATCCGGGGGCAACGATCGGCAAGTATTTCTTTATTGATCACGGAACCGGTATCGTAGTCGGTGAGACAACGATCATAGGGGAGCATGTCAAGCTGTATCAGGGTGTGACGCTTGGGGCACTCTCGACCAAGGGCGGTCAGAAGCTGCGTGATGTGCGCAGACATCCGACCATCAAGGATAATGTCACGATCTACTCCGGTGCATCCATCCTCGGCGGAGAGACCGTCATTGAGGAAGGCGTTGTTGTCGGAGGTAATGCGTTCATTACCAAGTCGGTCAGCAAGGGAACCAAGGTCAGCGTCAAGAACCAGGAACTCATCTTCCACAGTGATGATGAGACATTACATCATGGTAAGAATGATGAATCCTGGTACTACATAATTTAACAGGTGACTATTTACAGTGTAATATCCACTTCCACAGGGCAGTGATCCGAACCGAAGATATCGGTATGGATTGCTGCCTTTTCCAGTTTCTCATCCAGGCGTTTCGATGTGATAAAATAGTCGATACGCCATCCGGCGTTCTTCTCACGCGCCTTAAATCGGTACGACCACCAGGAGTAGATGCCTTCCGTATCCGGATAGAAAAAGCGGAATGTATCGGTGAATCCGGCACCGAGAAGTTCGGTCATCTTGGCGCGTTCCTCATCTGAGAATCCAGCATTCTTGCGATTCGTCTTCGGATTCTTTAAATCGATTTCTTCGTGCGCTACATTCAAGTCTCCGCAGAGAATGACTGGTTTTGACTCGTCAAGTTTCTGTAAGTAAGCGCGGAAGTCGTCCTCCCACTGCATACGGTACGGAAGCCTTGCCAGCTCATTCTGCGAATTTGGGGTGTAACAGGTCACAAGATAGAAGTTCTCATATTCGAGCGTGATCACACGTCCTTCCTTATCATGCTCCTCGATTCCGATGCCGTAAGATACTCTAAGCGGTTCGTGTTTTGTAAAGATGGCGGTGCCGGAATATCCCTTTTTCTCGGCATAATTCCAATACTGGTGATAGTCCGGCAGATCAAGGTCGATCTGTCCTTCCTGTAGTTTTGATTCCTGGATGCAGAAGAAGTCTGCATCAATTGTATGGAAAAAATCAAGAAATCCTTTCTGGACGCATGCGCGCAGTCCATTGACATTCCATGAGATGAATTTCATAATGTGTCCTCCTTGTTGTTTGTGTTTATTATACAGGAGACTGGCATTATGGTGCAAGCGGGAGGAGGAACTATGTGCCATAGACTAAGAAATTGCATGATAAAAAATTGAAAATCTATGATAGAATGATAGTACAATCATAAGAAAAATTGTCTGGAGAGATGCAAATGGAATTTATCTTGAGGCGCAGCAGTATGCGATCGGATATTATGGCAAGGAGGGTTTTCAGGTGACTTCGGATCCGTTTCTGGAGGATGGAATCCCGCATGTGCAGATGCGGTTGAAACTATAAGTAAAGATATGCGAATTACACGGAGAATGGCAGAAGACGATTTTGGGATTAAAATAGAAACATAGGAGTATGATAAGGAGAGCATGTAAATGAACGATAAGATAATGATACGCGAAGCACAGGAGACAGAAATTACGCTCATACAGGAATTGGTGAAGGAGATGGCGATCTACGAGCGACGCCCGGAAGATATGACAGGAACGCAGGAAGAGTTGCACTACTGGCTTTTTGAACGAAAGATAGCCACGATTTTGTTGATGGAATACGAGGGCGCGCCGATTGGATATGCAATCTACTATCCAATCTTCGGTTCGTTTGCGGCACATGCCAATGTGCATCTTGAAGATCTGTATATCCGGGAGGAATATCGTAAGCGGGGATTGGGAAGAGTTTTCTTTGAGGCAATCGCTGGGAGAGCGAAGGAAGAAGGATACGCGAAGATGGAATGGAGCTGTCTGGACTGGAATACACCGTCTATTGGATTCTATGAGAAAATCGGCGCGGAATATGAGACGGGAAGAAAGTATTTTGAGATTACGCTGTAAGGATTTTCTTTTTAATATCGGGGATAATAAGAAATGTGTGATATAACAAAAAATAAATAGACAAATTTGGCGTGCTGACATATAATTTATATATTAAATAGACAGAAATGGCGTGATGATATGGGCGTGGAAAAGGGATATCAGGAATATATTAAAGAATTGGGACAAAAAATAAAATTATATAGAATTATGAATGAAATGTCGCAACAGGACTTGGAGGAGCAATCGGGCGTTTCGAAAAGAAGCATATCTAGATTGGAACAGGGAGAGTCTATTCAGGTTGACAATTTATTTAAGATTCTTGTGGCATTAGATCTTGGCGACAACATAGAATTGTTGATTCCGGATCAAACAAAACGTCCATCCTATTATCTGAGCCGAGAGGAAAAAGAACCTAAGCGAGTAGGAAAAAGAACCAAGAAGAGTAATTTTAAGTGGGGGGATGAAGAATGAATGATACGGCAGAAGTATATTTGTGGGGAACTAGGATAGGTATTATTCATCAGGAGATATCAAAAACATATGCCGCTTTCGAATATGATGCAAATTTTGTTGAAAGTGGAATCGAATTATCGCCTATAAGAATGCCTCTTAGAAAAAATATATATGAGTTTCCGGGTTTGAGTGGTGAGCCATTTTATGGGCTGCCAGGGTTAGTCGCGGATTCTCTGCCCGATAAATTTGGTAATGCTGTGATAGAACAGTGGTTAATGTCAATGGGAAAAACAATGTCTGAGTTTACAGCAATTGATCGACTTTGCTACACTGGAAAACGTGGAATGGGAGCACTTGAATATGTTCCTGCGAGTACAGAGATTAAAGATATTGATGAAAATATTAATGTACGTGAAATGGTAAAATTTGCATCAGCAGTGTTGAGTGATCGAGAGCGCATTACGTTAAATGCAAAGGATAACCTTACTTATTCGCAGTTGGTTCAGGTTGGAAGTTCTGCCGGAGGTGCCAGAGCAAAAGCATTAATCGCATGGAATGAAGCAACGAATGAAGTTCGTTCGGGTCAGATGCAACTTGGCTCGGGATTTGATTATTGGTTAATGAAGTTCGATAACGTTGCGAAAAATGGTGACCACGGGCTTGAAGATAAGCCTGAATATACGCTTATTGAATATGCATATTATCTTATGGCAAAATCTTGTGGAATCGAGATGAAGGAATGCCGGATATATGAATCGGAAGGTGAGCACCATTTTATGACCAAGCGATTTGACCGCGAAAATGGGAAAAAGATGCATATGCAGTCGCTTGGCGCTTTGGCACATATCAGTTATCAGGAACCGGGATTATGTGGATATGAATTGGCTGCTATGTATATGAGAGAGCTAGGGTTATCCTATAAAGAGATAGAGCAGTTTTATAGAAGAATGGTATTTAATTGCTTGGCTGTTAATCAGGATGATCATGTTAAAAACATTTCTTTTCTTATGGATCGGAGTGGCAAATGGGCACTTTCTCCAGCATATGATATAACCTTTTCTTATAACCCAGAAAATAAGTGGCTGTGTGCTCATCAGATGACAATAAATGGAAAAACTAGGGGAATAGAATTAGCGGATTTTCTCGAGGCAGGAACGAAAATGGGATTAAAGAAGGCGCGCTGTAAGGATATAATAAATGAAATTGGAGATATCGTAAGCAAATTTTCCATGTTTGCGGAGCAGGTTGGAATTAAGGATAAAACGGTTGCATATATTCAGTCAGTTTTAGACTCTAATATGGTAAGTGTTTAGATTAAGAAAAGGCAAATATCTTTCTGAAAAAGTTTTTCAACTGTGATTTTGCTACATACGAAGTCGCAGAAATGGGGTATAATAAGCACAGAAACGGGAGACGAACAGTTTTTTATAGATGGAGGTAATTCATATGTTAGAGACAACATTAACGGTAGATAATTTTGAAGCGGAAGTGTTAAATCAGGAAGGTTACGTGCTTGTAGATTTCTGGGCAACCTGGTGTGGACCATGCAAGATGATCGCGCCGATCGTCGCTGAGATCGCAGAGGAGAATCAGGGAACGATCAAGGTTGGGAAAGTCGATGTGGATCAGCAGATGCCACTTGCACAGAAGTATCGTGTGGCAAGCATCCCGACACTGATTCTGTTCAAGGATGGTCAGCCGGTACAGCAGAGCATCGGATTTTCCACGAAGGAAGAGATTGAGAAGATGTGGAAATAAAATCGTGTGAAGAAGAGGCGCCTTTGGAGACAAGGGCGCTTTTTTGAATCATAGGAAATTCCTTCCTATGATTCAAAAAAGCTCCGCGGGGATGCGCAGCTCGCGGAGATGAAGGGTATGCTGAGCATACAGCTCGCGCGCGAAAGTGTGCGGCAAGCGCACACTTTATTTCAAAAATCTTGAAGAAACGGACAAAAACGCAAAATAAAACTTTGAAGAAAGGTACAAATTTGCGAAAATAAATCTTGAAGAAACGCCCGGTTCATGTTATGACATTGATATATTTGGCGGTAATGACGCCTTTTCTAATTGATCAAAAGTAAATTTACTAGGAGTGTGTAAGAAATGATAAGATTTAACAACGATTACAACCATGGAGCATTTGCATCCATATTGAAGGAACTTGGCGCAACGAACAGCACAAGTTACGCCGGATACGGAGAAGACGAGTGGTGCAATAAAGCGGAAACGATCATAAAGAAGCTGATCAATAATGATGATGCATTGATCAAGTTTATTCCGGGAGCGACACAGGCGAATTACGTCGTGATCGCTGCTGCATTATCTTCGGTGCAAAGCGTGATCGCCGCAGATACCGGACATATCAACTGTCACGAGGCGGCGTCCATCGAGAACACCGGACATAAGATTCTGGAACTTCCGAATACAGATGGCAAGATTACTGCGCAGCAGATCGCCGCTTGTGCCAAGGCGTATTACGATCAGGACGAGCCGGAGTATCTGACCGAACCGAAGATGGTCTATTTGTCTTTCCCGACAGAAAAAGGTACCCTTTACTCGAAGAAAGAACTTAACGATATTCATGAGGTCTGTGCACAATACGGGATGTATCTTTTCGTGGACGGCGCGCGCATGGGATATGGACTTGGATCGGAGAAAAATGATCTTACTTTGAAGAATTTTGCGGAATTGACGGATGTATTTTATATTGGCGGAACGAAGTGTGGCGCTTTGTTCGGCGAGGCGCTCATTATTACTGCACAGGATCTGAAGTATCGCTTTAAGGCCTACATGAAGCAGAACGGTGCAGTACTGGCGAAAGGCTGGCTGATGGGACTGCAGTTTGCAACGATGCTGGAGAGCGGCGAGTATTTTGAAGCTGCGAAGCGCGCCGATGCGCTTGCGATGCAGATTAAGAAAGCGTTTGAAGACAAGGGTGTTCCGTTTGTAGTGGAAAGTTTTACCAACCAGCAGTTTGTTATTCTGACAGAGCAGCAGAAGCAGGTGCTTGCGCAAAAGTATTATTTTGAAGACGAAGGTGATACGCAGCGTTTCTGCACGAGCTGGGCGACAACGGAGGATGAGGTTGCAGCGTTGGTTGCGGATATTGCAGCATTGTAAGGGTTACCTTTGTGGATTCGTCAAAAGTAAGCGAGGTGTATTTTTATGGCAAACACGACGAAGCTGGCGCTGGAAGCATCTTTAAAAGAACTTTTGCGCACAAAGCCAATCGACAAAATCACGATCAACGATCTGACGGAGCATTGTGGAATCAGCCGTATGGCATTCTACTATCATTTCAAGGACATCTATGATCTGGTTGAGTGGGCGTGTGTGGAGGATGGCAAGCGTGCGCTGCAGGACAAGAAAACCTACGACACATGGCAGGAAGGTATTTCGCAGATTTTTGAGGCGGTGTTGGAAAATAAGCCTTTTATTATGAATGTATATCATGCGGTTGCCCGCGAAAAGGTGGAACAGTATCTGTATAAGCTGACTTATGAACTGATCGTTCATGTGGTCGAGGAAAAATGCAAAGATGTTGAGATTGCGGATGAGGACAAATCATTTATTGCAGATTTCTATAAGTATGGCTTTGTGGGAATTATGCTTGACTGGATCGATAAGGGGATGCAGGAAGATTATCACAAGATCGTGCAGATGATGGGAACTGCACTGGATGGAAACATTGCGCGGTCGATTGAAAATTTTAAGAATGTTGTCTAAAAACAGACAATTGATCAAAACGAGGGAATTGATAAAATTTTTATCAGTTCCCTCGTTTTGTAAATGGTTTCTTTTCAGAGAACTGGTTAATATAAGTGTATCGAAGTTGTCCCATAAACAATCGGTTGAATGACCGCAGAAAGGAGAAACGATATGTCAAAGAATAAAAAATTAGGACTTGGAATCGCAGCAGTTGCAGCAGGAGCTGGTCTTGCCTATGCAACAAATAAATCAAATAAGCAGAAAATAAAAAAAATTGCAAAGGCGGAGCCGCCAATTGATTACCGCAACACGGAACGCGGAAAATATGAAAAGAACAGCAAGGGAATTTATTATACCAATGGAAACTACGAGGCATTTGCCCGACCAAAGAAGCCGCAAGGAGTCGATGACAAGAGTGCATATATTGTCGGTAGTGGGCTTGCAGCACTGGCAACGGCATGTTTTCTGGTAAGAGATGGTCAGATGCCTGGCTCCCATATCCATATTTTGGAGGCAATGGATGTGGCGGGAGGTGCCTGTGATGGTATCTTTGATCCGACCCGCGGATATGTGATGCGTGGTGGCCGTGAGATGGAGAATCATTTTGAGTGTCTGTGGGATCTGTTCCGCAGCATTCCGTCACTGGAAATTGAAGGGGCATCCGTGCTGGATGAGTATTACTGGCTGAACAAGGAGGATCCGAACTATTCGCTTTGCCGTGCAACGGAAAATCGCGGTGAGGATGCACATACGGATGGAAAGTTTAACTTAAGCCAGAAGGGCTGCATGGAGATCATGAAGCTTTTTATGACAAAGGATGAGGATCTGTACGACAAGACCATCGAGGATGTATTCGATGAGGAAGTGTTTGATTCCACGTTCTGGCTGTACTGGCGCACAATGTTTGCATTTGAAAACTGGCACAGTGCTTTGGAGATGAAGCTGTACTTCCAGCGTTTTATCCACCATATTTCCGGTCTGCCGGATTTCTCCGCACTGAAATTTACGCGTTATAACCAGTACGAATCCCTGATTCTTCCGATGCAGAAATATCTCGAGGATGCCGGGGTTGAGTTCCAGTTCAACACCGAAGTAACCAACGTTATTTTTGACATCAAAGATGGAAAGAAAGTGGCAAAAACCATTGAATGTAAAGTAAAAGGCGTAGAGACAGGCATTGTCCTGACAGAAAATGATCTGGTCTTTGTCACAAACGGAAGCTGCACCGAGGGCACGATCTACGGTGATCAGAATCATGCACCAAACGGGGACGCAGAGGTGCGCACCAGTGGCTGCTGGAGTCTGTGGAAGAACATTGCAAAGCAGGATCCTTCTTTCGGACATCCGGAGAAATTCTGCTCCGACATTGCTAAGACCAATTGGGAATCGGCAACCGTTACAACGCTGGATGACAAGATCCTCCCATATATTGAGAAAATCTGTAAGCGTGATCCGCGCAGCGGCAGAACCGTTACCGGTGGTATCGTAAGCTGCAGGGATTCCAGCTGGTTATTAAGCTGGACGATCAATCGTCAGGGGCAGTTCAAGGAGCAGGACAAAGACAAGGTCTGCGTATGGGTATACGGCCTGTTTACCGATGCTCAGGGTGACTTTATCAAGAAGCCGATGAAGGAGTGTACTGGTAAGGAAATCACAGAAGAATGGCTGTATCATCTTGGTGTGCCGGAAGATCAGATCGAAGATCTGGCAGAGCACAGTGCGGTCTGCGTACCAACCATGATGCCGTATATTACTGCATTCTTTATGCCAAGAACCAAGGGCGACCGCCCGGATGTTATTCCGGATGGCTGTGTCAACTTCGCATTCCTTGGACAGTTTACGGAGACCCCGAGAGATACGGTATTTACGACGGAGTATTCTGTGCGTACCGCAATGGAAGCGGTCTATGGGTTGCTGGGCGTGGATCGTGGCGTGCCGGAGGTATGGGGCAGTGTCTACGATGTGCGTGAACTGTTAGACAGCAGTGTGAAGCTGATGGATGGAAAATCGCCATTACAGATGGATTTAGGACCGCTCAATGTGATCAAGAAACCGCTGATTGGCAAGATCAAGGGAACCGTGATCGAAAAACTGCTGCGCAATCATGATGTGCTGCGGGATGGAATGTTATAATAGAAGAATGTGATGGAAAAGCACCGGGAACGAGTAGGTTCCCGGTGCATTTTATTACTTTAAACCCACAATACCTATTGACATGGTAGGAATAGTGGGTTATTATTAGTAAAACATGTTGGACAGCAGCGTGGTAACGTGGCATAACAAATGGATAGAACACAAGAGGATATTGTTATGGAGAAGATTGCAAAACAATTAACGGACCTGATCGGAGGCACACCGTTACTGGAATTATCCAATTATGAGAAGAAGAAGGAACTGAGAGCGCAGGTTGTTGCGAAGCTAGAGTATTTTAATCCGCTCGGAAGTGTGAAGGATCGTGTGGCGAATGCGATGATCGAGCAGGGAATCAAGGATGGCAAGATCAATCAGGATACGGTCATCATTGAGCCGACAAGTGGCAACACCGGAATCGGACTTGCGTTTGTTACCGCATCGAAAGGATTACATCTGATTCTGACGATGCCGGACACCATGAGTATGGAGCGACGCAAGATCGTGAAGGCACTCGGTGCAGAGATCGTGCTGACACCGGGACGCGCAGGAATGCGTGGCGCGATCGAGAAAGCGGCGCAGCTGAAGGAAGAATACGGAAATGCATTCATTCCGCAGCAGTTCGAGAATGAAGCGAATCCGGCAATCCACAAAGTGACGACTGCTCAGGAAATCTGGCAGGATACCGATGGAAATGTGGATATCTTCGTATCCTCCGTCGGAACCGGTGGAACATTAACCGGAACCGGAGCGGGACTTCGTGAGAAGAATCCGGATGTGAAGATTATCGCAGTGGAACCGGCAACATCCGCAGTATTATCCGGAGAGCAGCCTGGCCCACACAAGATTCAGGGAATCGGCGCCGGATTTATTCCGAAGGTTATGGATATGAGCCTTGTGGATGAAATCATTAAGGTTGGCAACGAGGAAGCGTTTGAGACAGCGCGCGAGGTCGCAAAGTCGGACGGACTTCTGGTTGGAATCTCATCGGGAGCTGCACTTTGGGCGGCAACGGAGCTGGCAAAGAGACCGGAGAATGCAGGCAAGCGGATCGTGGTACTGCTTCCGGACACCGGAGAGAGATATTTATCTACTTCCCTATTTTAGAATAAGTGTTACGATTCAGCCTTCCTATGAATAAGGAAACGGATGCGACATGCTTGCATGTGGGGAAGAGAGAATAGTTGCATAACGTAGCAAAGAGGATAAAACGTGAAGAATTACAGTAAGAAACCAGACTTCACAACTATATATAAAGAAGAAAGTCGTAAATCCGGCACACGATGTCGTACATTCCGGCGCTTCGCAGCGGTAACGCTTCTTCTTACCATCGCCCTCACCGGATGCGGCGGGAAGCAAAGTGATACGATTACGATCACGAATGTTTCCTATGATCCGACGCGTGAATTTTACGAAGCGTACAATCCACTGTTTGAGAAATATTACGAGAACAGGTTTGGCAAGAAAGTGGAAGTCATCCAGTCGCACGGAGGTTCCGGAGCGCAGGCGCGATCGGTGGTTGAGGGATGTAATGCGGATGTCGTAACACTGGCTTTGGAGCACGATATCACACTGATCGAGCAGACGGGACTGATCGAGCCGGGCTGGAAAGAAGAGTTCGACAGGGACAGCGCACCGTACACTTCCACGATCGTCTTTCTCGTGCGAAAAGGCAATCCGAAAGACATTAAAGACTGGGATGATCTCATCCGGTCGGATGTGGAAGTCATTACGCCGGATCCGAAGAGCAGCGGCGGCGCGTGCTGGAACTTCCTTGCAGCATTGTCCTATGCGAAGGAAAACTACGGCGATGAGGCAAAAGAAAAGGATTTTTTAAAAAAGCTGTATGCACAGGTGTCCGTCATGGATTCCGGCGCACGCGGATCGACAACAACGTTTGTGGAAAACCAAAAGGGTGATGTGCTGATCGCGTGGGAAAATGAGGCGCTGACAACGATGAGCAGCTATTCGGATGAATACGAACTCATCACACCTTCTGTCAGTATTATGGCGCAGCCGAGTGTGGCAATCGTTGATGACAATGCGGATGCGAATGGTACGCAGGAAGTCAGCCGCGAATATTTATCGTATCTGTACAGTGATGAGGCGCAGCGTATGGTAGCGGAGTATGGATACCGACCGGCGAATGAAGAAATTTTGACAGAGTATGCCGATAAATTTGACCTGAATATCAAGCTGTACACGATTGACGATTACGGCGGATGGGACAATGCATACAAGACCTATTTTGACGATGGAGCAATGTTTGATGAAATCTACGAGTACTAATAAATCGAAAAAAGTACGGGTTATCCCGGGATATCATTTGACAATGGGAATCGTAATTACGATGCTTTCCCTGCTCATCTTAATCCCGCTTGCATCGGTGCTCGTCTATGCACTGAAGCTTTCACCGTCGGAGTTCTTCGCACTGGTGACAAAGCCGAATGTGCTGCATGCGTTCCGCACGAGCATCCTCTGCTCGCTGGCAGCGGCACTCATCAATTGTGTGTTTGGTGTCATCGTAGCCTGGGTGCTTGTCCGGTATGATTTCCCCGGCAAACGCTTGCTTGATGGATGCATCGAGCTTCCGTTTGCTCTGCCGACCGCAGTCGCGGGTATCACACTCTCCAAACTGTATTCGGAGACAGGCTTTCTTGGAAAGCCGCTTGCGAAGCTTGGAATCAAAGTATCGTACACGCATCTGGGACTGATCATCGCATTGGTTTTCATCGGAATCCCGTTTGTGATTCGCGCAGTGCAGCCGGTACTGGAAAAGCTGGACCATCAGTATGAGGAAGCGTCTTTTATGTTGGGTGCGAACCGTTGGCAGACATTTTATAAAGTGATTTTTCCGGAGATCCGGCCGGCAATCTTAACCGGATTCGGACTTGCTTTTGCCAGAGGCATCGGCGAGTACGGAAGCGTGATCTACATCTCCGGCAACAGTGCCAGAGAGCAGACACAGGTGGTATCGTATGTGATCATGCAGAAGCTGGGTTACATTGATTATGCAAGTGCTACCGCAATCGCACTTGTTATGTTGATTTTCTCGTTTATGATTCTGTTCGGTGTCAATATCGTACAGATGAGACAAGCGGCAAGAACGAACATATTATAGAGGACACACACATGGAACAAAGCAGCAAGAAAATTACAAAATACATATTGATCGGCATAAGCGTTCTGTTCATCGGAATCATGCTGGTGCTTCCGCTTTGTTCGATCATCATAAATTCCCTGAGCGAAGGCGTGAAGTTCTATTTGGAAGCGATCTCTACCGAGTATGTGAAGAGCGCATTGCTGGTTACCCTGCTTGCAACGGTGATCGCGGTAGCCGTCAACACGTTTTTCGGAATTGCAGCAGCGTGGCTTCTGACGAAGTTTTCGTTCAAAGGGAAACAGGTTCTGGCAACACTTATTGACATTCCTTTTTCCATCTCACCGGTCATCGTCGGACTCGCGTTCCTGATGACGTTCGGAAGACTTGGATGGACGTATCCGGGTATCCGCTGGCTGAATCAGCTGCTTGGAACCAATATCAGAATCACGTTCGCATTGCCGGGTGTTGTGCTCGCAACGATTTTTGTTACCTTTCCGTATGTATCGCGTGAGATCATTCCGATCCTGAACGCGGAGGGCAAGGATGAGGAGGAAGCCGCAGCACTCATGGGTGCCGGTGGATGGACCATCTTCCGGCGGATCACACTCCCGCAGATGAAGTGGGGGCTGATCTACGGCATCATTCTTTGTACGGCGCGTGCGCTGGGAGAGTTCGGCGCAGTCAACGCCTTATCGAAGACGAGAGGTGAGACATTCACACTTCCGCTTGAGATTGACGCTTTGTATATGTCCGGCACCGACACATCGATTACCGCGGCATTTGCGGTATCATCGATTCTGGTACTGATCGCGGTCGCTGTGCTGATCTTTCGCAATATTTTTGAATACCGCAATAAGAAAAACCACACACCACGTTAGATGAGGCAAAAGAGGTAGACGATATGTATGTGGAAATGAGAAATATCTGTAAAAATTATGGGGACTTTAAAGCCTCGGATAACGTAAGCTTCGGCATTGAAAAAGGCAGGCTGGTCGCATTGCTCGGACCGTCCGGCAGCGGCAAGACAACGCTGCTCCGCATGATCGCAGGATTGGAAAATCCAAACTCCGGCGACATCTACATTGACGGACAGCGCGTCAACGACATTCCGGCAGCCAAACGTGGCATCGGTTTCGTGTTCCAAAGTTATGCGTTGTTCCGTTACATGACGGTGTTTGACAATGTCGCATTTGGTCTGGAGCTGGCGAAGGTTCCGAAGAAAGAAATCAAGAAACGCGTGACCGAATTGTTGGAACTTACCGGACTGTCGGGACTTGAGAAACGGTATCCGAATCAGTTGTCCGGTGGACAGCGGCAGAGAGTCGCTTTCGCGCGTGCGCTTGCACCGAATCCGCAGGTACTGCTCCTTGATGAGCCGTTTGCGGCGATCGATGCGAAAGTCAGAACGGAGCTTCGTACCTGGCTCAAAGAGATGGTGACAAAGCTTGGCATCACAAGCATCTTTGTCACGCACGACCAGGATGAGGCGGTCGAGGTTGCGGATGAGATCATCATCACGAATCACGGACGCATCGAGCAGATGGGAACGCCGATGGAAATCTATAAAGCACCGGACACACCGTTCGTTGCACAGTTTATCGGACGATCCTCGGTTGTGAATGAATACGACAGACTTTGCGGCTTTGACCGGATTGAGGGTGCGGATCATGCGGTGCTGCGACCGGAATTTGTGAAGCTTTCGCGCAGCGAACCGGAGCGGTTCATCAGCGCGACGGAGGAAGGTTTTGTCAAAGACATTGTCTTTCGTGGCAATCATCTGGATATTGTCGTAGACATCGATGGAATTGAGATTGTGGCGGAGCGGTCATTAGAAAAAGATCCGCTTGAGATCGGGCAGAAGGTGTATGTGCTGATCTATCGCCTTTACATCTTTGATGAGCATCAGACGTATCTCGTGGAGAATCAGGAGATGCAGATCGATGATGTATTCTACATTTAAAGAGAGGAATGGATATGAAAATTACACAGAAGGAAGTGCTGTATACCGACATTCTGATCATCGGTGGCGGAACCGCTGGCTGCTACGCGGCAATGACGATCAGGGAGCATTCCGATTATTCGGTTGTGATCGCGGAGAAAGCCAACATCAAACGAAGCGGATGCTTAGCTGCCGGAGTGAATGCATTAAATGCCTATATTGTAAAGGGAAGAAAACCACAGGATTATGTGGATTATGCGAAGAAGGATGCGGACAACATTGTGCGTGAAGATCTTCTTCTGACGATGTCGGAAGGCTTAAACCGCGCGACGGCGAAGATGGAACAGCTCGGACTGGTCATCTTAAAGGATGAGAACGGCGAGTATGTTGCCAGAGGAAACCGTAACATCAAGATCAACGGCGAGAACTTTAAGCCGCTTCTTGCGGATGCAGTATCAAAATTAGATGATGTAACGGTGATCAACCGACTGAATATTACAGACTATATTGTGGAAAACAATCAGATCCTTGGAGCGTATGGCTTCTCCATCGAGGAGCAGAAAGCGTATGAGATCCGCGCGAAGAAAGTGCTGATCGCAACCGGCGGAGCCGCTGGATTATACAAGCCAAACAATCCGGGATTTTCAAGGCATAAGATGTGGTATCCTCCGTTTAACACAGGCGCGGGTTACGCGATGGGAATTCGTGCGGGAGCGGAGATGACCACGTTTGAGATGCGATTTATTGCACTCCGGTGTAAGGACACGATCGCACCGACCGGAACGATTGCACAGGGTGTCGGCGCGAAGCAGGTGAACGCTTTGGGCGAAGTGTATGAGACGAAATACGGACTGACCACCTCGCAGCGTGTGTACGGAACCGTGCAGGAGAATCTGGAAGGACGCGGACCATGTTATCTGCGCACGGAAGGAATTACTGCGGATCAGGATGACGCGCTGCGCAAGGCGTACCTGAACATGGCACCGAGCCAGACACTCAAATGGGTGGAATCCGGTAAGAATCCGAGTGAGCAGAATGTGGAGATCGAAGGCACGGAGCCATACATCGTCGGAGGTCATACGGCGAGCGGTTACTGGGTGGACACGAATCGTGAGACGACGATTCACGGGCTTTTTGCCGCAGGCGATGTGGCAGGAGGATGTCCGCAGAAGTATGTGACCGGAGCATTGGTGGAAGGTGAGATCGCAGCACTTCGCATGGTGGAGCAGCTGGATGCGGAAGAAGCAGACAAGGTTGTGACCGGAAACTTAGAAGATGTGAACACCGATACAGCGAACGGAAAGAACATTGTTGAGATCAAGAACGATACAGAGGCGGCATGGAATCATGAAGTTGCGCAATCGGTTCAAAGTCTGAACGACAAAGTTGCTGAGTACGATGCCATCTTACAGAAAGAAAACGCGGTGTTTACCGTGGAGCAGTTGGAAGAGGCGATGCAGAAAGTGATGGATACTTACGCAGGAGGCATCGGAACCCATTATCAGTTTAATGCGAAGCAGCTGGATATGGCGGAGGAGAAGATCCGGCAGATCCAGATACTTGCGGAGGGGCTGAAAGCGGAAGACATGCATGAGCTGATGTTCGTCTATGAATTGAAGGAGCGCCTGACGGTCTGCCTGACTGTGATCGCACATCTGCGTGCGAGAAAAGAGACGCGCTGGCACAGCTTTGCGGAGAATCTGGATTATCCAAAGAAGTCTGACGAGTGGCTGCGGTATGTGAATTCCCGTCTGGTGGGTGGAAAGATCGAGATGATCTACAGAAATCTAGAAGGAGGTGAGCGGTATGAGCATAGCGATCGATAAAATGAAATGTAAAAGCTGTACAAAGTGTACCGCGGTCTGTCCGGGAAGTCTGATCGAACTGGATGAGAATAAGAAAGCCTACATCCGTTATCCGAAGGACTGCTGGGGCTGTGCTTCCTGTATCAAGGAGTGTGCATTCGGTGCGATCTCGTTCTATCTGGGAGCCGATATCGGCGGTATGGGCAGTATGATGACGGTCTCCACGCAGGGAGATCTGCTCAATTGGCAGATTGATAAGACAGATGGCACAACCGAAGTAATTACGGTAAACAAGAAAGATTCGAATAAATATTAATGACCTACATAAAGGAGGAACAACATGAGTGAATTATCCCATCTTGATGCACTCGAAGCAGAGGCAATCTACATTATACGAGAAGTGGCAGCCGAGTGTGAGAAACCGGTAATGCTGTATTCCATCGGAAAAGACAGCTCCGTAATGCTCCATCTGGCGATGAAAGCCTTCTATCCGGAGAAGCCACCTTTCCCATTCCTGCATGTCAACACGACATGGAAATTCAAGGAAATGATCAAGTTCCGTGATGAGACAGCCAAGAAGCTTGGCATCGAGATGATCGAATACATCAATGAGGATGGCGTAAAGCAGGGCATCAACCCATTCGATCATGGCAGTGCTTACACTGACATCATGAAAACGCAGGCGTTGAAGCAGGCGTTAAACAAATACGGATTTACCGCTGCGTTCGGTGGCGGACGACGCGACGAGGAGAAGTCCCGCGCGAAGGAGCGAATCTTCTCCTTCCGTAACGAGAACCATGCATGGGATCCGAAGAACCAGCGCCCGGAGATGTGGAAACTTTACAACTCCAAGATCCACAAGGGCGAGAGCATCCGTGTCTTCCCGATTTCCAACTGGACCGAGACGGATATCTGGGAGTATATCAAGCGCGAGAATATTGACATCGTACCGCTTTACTTTGCAGCGGAGCGTCCGGTCATCGAGCGTGACGGACAGATCATCATGGTAGATGATGACCGCCTGAAGCTTCGTCCGGGTGAGAAGATCGAGCACAAGAGTGTGCGTTTCCGTACACTTGGCTGCTACCCGCTGACCGGTGGTATCGAATCCACCGCAACCACACTCGACGAGATCATCGACGAGACCTTAAGTGCGGTCGAGTCGGAGCGAACCACCAGAGTGATCGATAACGAGGCGGCAGGCAGCATGGAAAGAAGAAAAAGGGAGGGCTATTTCTAATGAGCGGATTACTGAAATTTATTACCTGCGGAAGTGTGGATGACGGAAAGTCAACACTGATCGGACATATTTTATACGATTCCAAGCTGCTGTACGCAGATCAGGAAAAGGCATTGGAATTGGACTCCAAAGTCGGAAGCCGCGGCGGTGCAATCGACTATTCACTGCTTCTTGACGGTCTGATGGCAGAGCGTGAGCAGGGTATCACGATTGACGTCGCATACCGTTACTTCACAACCGATAAGAGAAGTTTTATCGTGGCGGATACCCCGGGCCACGAAGAGTATACAAGAAACATGGCGGTCGGCGCATCGTTTGCAGACCTTGCTGTCATCCTCGTAGATGCTAAGCAGGGAGTGCTCGTGCAGACCAGACGCCACGCGAGAATCTGCGCTTTGATGGGAATCAAATACTTTGTATTTGCAGTTAACAAGATGGATCTTGTGGATTACAGCGAGGACCGTTTCAAGGAGATCACCGCCCAAATCGAGGAACTTTCAAGCGAACTTTCGCTTGCGAGCGTGCAGATCATTCCGGTTTCTGCAACGGAGGGCGATAATGTCACAAAGCGTTCCGACAAGATGAACTGGTATGACGGACCGGTGCTCCTTTCTTATCTTGAGGATATCGATGTCAGCGAGAAAAAGCAGGAGGACGGATTCTATATGCCGGTACAGCGTGTATGCCGTCCGGATCACACTTTCCGTGGATTCCAGGGACAGATCGAAAGCGGCAGCATCTCGGTCGGCGATGAGATCATCACGCTCCCAAGCAACGAGCATGCCAAGGTCAAGAGCATCTTGGTCGGTGACAAGAATGCGGACAGTGCCGATGCAGGACGCCCGGTAACCATCCAGCTTGATAAGGAAGTGGACGTATCCAGAGGCTGCGTTCTTACAACCGTAGAGCTTCCGGTCAGCAAGAAATTTACCGCAACGATCCTGTGGATGGACGATCAGGAACTGACGGTCGGCAAGGATTATCTGGTCAAGATCGGAACGGAAACCATTCCGGGAATCCTTAAGAATATCCAGTACAAGATCGATGTCAACACCGGAGAATACATTCCGGTCGGACGTCTCAGAAAGAACGAGATCGCAGTCTGTGATCTGGTACTTCAGGAAGAGATCGTACTTGATGCCTTTTTATCGCATAAGACACTCGGCGAGTTGATCCTGATCGACCGTATCACGAACATGACTTCCGCGTGTGGTGTTGTCGAGAATCCGGCACTTGATGAGAGCAAGGATGTCAAATGCGCATTCGTATCCGGCAACCTGAAAGCCAACGGAGATATCTTCGAGGAGTTCTACTATGACCTGGAGAGTATGACCGTATTCAAGGTACAGCCGTCCGGCAAGACCTACACGATCGGCGACGAGATTCCGGTAGAGGGCGAGTCTTACCGGTACCCGGACAGCTTCGATGTGGTCGTACTCCGTGATCAGGTTGCGGTACAGGTACGCGACCGCAAGATTACGGTCATCCAGCCGCTTGCGGATTATACATACAACGATGTACCGGTTATTAACGGACGAGGCTTCGCAGTACATGTAAGCAGCCAGACCGATCTTGATGTATTTAAGGCAGAGCTTGCATCGGAGGGCAGCAGTATTTCCGAGACCTTCTTCAATAAGTGGGTTGACTTTGAAACCTATCGTAAGATTGTGTTCAAGGATCAGCACTGGAACTAATCTAAGGGATAGCTTTAAGTAATTACGAAAGTGTAGTATACAGACTTCTGTTTATTGGCAGAAGTGTATGCTACACTTTCTTATATTTAAAATGGACAGTTTAAGAGCCTCATTTGTATTATAAGTGAAAGGGGGTATATCGTGAAAAAAGTAATTCGTTCGAATGATGAAATTGAAAGAATATACCATGAGTACAACAATATGATATACCGAATTTGCTTTGCTTATATGAAGAATGTTTCTGAGGCGGAGGACATGGTAAGCGATACGTTTGTCCAGTTGATCCGGAATGCTCCTTCTTTTGAAAATGCGGAACATGAGAAGGCATGGCTGATCCGGGTCGCAAGAAATTTGTGCAAAAATGCGTTAAAGCATTGGCAGAAAAAATGTGTTCACATGGATGGAATGGAAGATGTATCAGGGGAAGAAATGAAGATAGATGAAACCATGGAAGCAATCCAAAATCTTCCCGACAAATACAAGACCGTTGTATATCTGTTTTATTATGAAGGATATAATAGCGAAGAGATTGCAACAATTTTAAAGAAACCGTCTTCGACTGTCAGAAATCACTTAAGAGAAGCTAGAGGTATTTTGAAAGAAAGGCTTGGTGAAATCGATTGAAGAAAAATAAAATAGCAGAGTCATGGGAAAAAATAGAATTAAATCCGCAGAGTGATAAGCGGATATTAAATCAATTGATGCAATTGAATGGAGATTATAAAAGAGAAGTGGATTGTTCACAAAAGCGTTCCACAAAAAAATCATTTGTACCGGTTCTCGTCGGGCTTGCCTTGTTTTTCCTGATTGGCTCGGCATCTGTGGTTGTGTATGCGCATTTGGTATCATCGGGAAAACTCTTTTTCCATAAAGCAAACGAGGCATCGGATAAAAATACAGATGTAACATTTGTTGTAGATGATGCGACAAGAGTTAATACAAAGAACTTTAAGGGAAACATAAAAGAATGCGAATCGATCATAAAGAATCAGGTAGTGGCTAACAATATGTATAGTTCACAAAGTCCTTACGGAATTGATAAATCATTTGATAGTATTAAGGATGCACTTGACTATATTGGATATGATAAGTTTGTATGGACACGATTCAATGAAAAAACGAAGTCCGTAAATCTGTTTGTCGATGGAACACAAGAAGGAAAAATTACAGATCTTACTTTAATTTCTAATTACAAAATGAATGGGGAAATTGAGGCGCAAACGGAAGCACGGATATTTACAGAAAACTATAATGGAGAAATTAGTGTAGGAGCAACCAGCTACTCCGATGATTTTCCGGGCGTAGATTATTCGGGAAAAACAGTGGTCACAAACGGACGCGAATTCTGGGTAGTGGATTCCACGGAATTTGAGGATGGCTGGCTTGGAAAGATGGTATATTGGCAGGAAAACAATGTTATTTATACCCTGGATATCAGATACCGGAAGGCAGATGAAAAAGAAGTAACCGCATTGGCAACCAACTGGATGGAAGGGTTTTAATATGTATACGTCCTTTGGTTTTGAATATGACTGGGAAAAAATAAAATATTTTGTTCCTATTTACATTTGTGTGTCTGATGTATCAACAGTATAATTATACATTTCACGAATTCCGTATTCAATTAGAAAATCAAGTAGTCCAAATTCCATAAAATGAAATTTTAGGGCAAATTACAGACATTGGCTTGGCTGTAGTATTTTTAAACAACGTGTGTTAGACTACTGTTATACAAATCGGAATTTACAGAACTACAAAGAAAGGATACATATTATGGAAGGAAGATTAATAGCATTTGTTATTTGGGTAATAATCGGCGTATTATTTATTGTAATGGGCATTTATGATTTTAATTCCAAGAAAGCAAAACCTTTCGGTTTTTGGGCAAATGCTGAGGTAGCGCCCATAGAAGATGTGAAAGGCTATAATCGTGCTTTGGGCATATTGTGGTGCGTGTATGGTGTTTTGTTTACGTTAATTGGATTGCCTTTATTAGATGGGCAGAATTCGGGTTTGATTATTATACCTATATTGGGTGCAATGCTTATTAGTATTGCGGCTATGGTAGCGTATGTAGTAGGTATTGAACCCAAATACCGCAAAAAGAAATAAATGGAAACTTCAAGTTTGGAGAATTGAGAAAATCGGAATTTATAGGAGGTGAATCTGCATGAAATGTCCATATTGTGGTGATGAAATGATAAGAGGATACCTAATGAGTTCACGAGACATTACTTTTGCAGTTGATAATCCGATAAAAGCTTTTCGTATTAAAAAATCGGACGATCTGGAATTGAGTAAAGGGTCAGAAGGAATCCCTCATTGTGAAGCTTATCGTTGTAGTAGTTGTAAGAAGATTTTGATTGATTATGAAAATAGATAAATCGAAAGTTGACAAAGGAGGTGAGCTGATATGAAAAAGAAAATCATCATATTGCTGTCTGTTGTGATAATTCTTTTGATGGGCATTGTTGTATGGTTTAATATTCCACTCGACTTGATGGACTTAGACCCTAATGAGGTCATGGAAATAGTTGTTTTCAATGGCAATAGCGGAAACGCAACACATATTACCGACAAAGAGCAGATTCAGCATATTGTCGAAAATTTGAATGGCGTCGAAGTAAAGCGGTCAAAGCTATCTTTGGGATATATGGGATATAGTTTCAAAGTTACTATTTATTTGTCTGATGGCAACGAGGCAGGCGATTGGAATAATTTTATTATCAATTCAGATGATACAATTAGAAAAGATCCATTTTTCTATTCTGTTACAAAGGGAAATATTGATTACAGCTATATTGAAGGTATCGTAGAATAACAAAAATTTCAGCTTGTCGAGCTGGAAAATTTGAATTTATGATAGCGGAACGAAATCTGTGGAGGGGGTGTTCTCATGAAATTAGTCAGTCCGAAAACATTGCTGGCATCGTTGCTGGGTTGCACATTTGTTGTTATGAAAGTGATGACTTTTGACGGGCTGGTGGATATGTTTTGGATCATATTGATCGGATACCTGACCGTTAAAGCCATAGTTACAGCGTTTTCCCAGGAAGCCTATGATGAGGATATAAGGCAGGCACAGCAGGGAAAGGTCTTGTACCGTGACCTGTTTGGCAAATTCGCATACATTGCAGCAGATGTCCCGATTCTTTTGATTCTTTTGGCGGGCCTTTTGGCTTCGGTCTGTTCCGTAACAACGCTACTCAGAGCCACCCTGATGGGACTTCTGCTGATTGCAGTGGGATATGCTATCTGGTTCAGTTGGTATGTTTCAAAGCATAAACGGCTGCGCATGAAAAACGGTGAGTGGGGTACAGGGATTTTAAGTGCAGAAGACGAGAAAGCGTGGAAACGCTCAAATTTGTGGCACGGTATAATTCTCGGAATTGCCGGGGTGTTGTTTGCTCTTTATCTCATTTTCGGAGATCCGAGGATTTATTTCAATAACGCCAAACTGGAAAAAACACTAACCGCTTTGGAATGTGACAGCATCACTTTGGAGGAGATTGTCCCCTTTGAATGGACCACTGTATATACCTTTGATCCCTATACCTCAAAGGAACGCATTGAGCGAGTGGTCGGTTCGAAAAGCCCCGCTTTGAAAGAAAGTGTCAGCGAGGGTATGAACCATGTTGTGTTTATAAACAGAGGGCGGGTGGTGGCCAGCGTCTGTACCCATCCCGCAAGCACTGGGTACTATTTGAGCTTTACCGGCGGAGAAAATACATATTACAGTTATTCAGATGGTGGATATTCCCACATTGAGTACGGTGATGAGATTGTCTTTGAAGTAATGCAGGATGATGGATTTGTCAGGCTGTACGCTCGTGTTGAGAAATAATGTGTGGTCGCATATTGAATTATTAATGGAGAGGTGACAAACAAAGCGAGGGATAAATCCCAGTTTGTCAATTACATGTGACATTGAAAAAGTCAGCCCATTCAAGGTGCTGGCTCTTTCAAAAATTCCATTCTAATAAATTGCATGATAACTTAGAGTAAAAATGAATACCCATTAGCCGGAAATGAATAGAAAATGAATAAAAGTGTGGTGTTTCGTATAATTATGAGTTAGTATACATCAGACACACTTTTGTAAAAAGGGAGAATATTTTTAAAGAATTTGGAGTCGGTTTTGTCTTGTTGACACAAGAAAAGCTGACTCATTTTCTTTTGCGCCGGTGTGTGCAGCGAAGTGGACCTTTGCATATGTCATTAAAATATTCAAAGTTTTCGCATTGGCAAAGTCGTTTTATACCCATAAATTTGCAGGCAGAATGAACTGTTGAAGTTTACTTATTATTGAAAATAAAGGACTTAAGGGATACAGATTCGTTTCTACAATCGACAGATATCGGAGCATACGTGGCATGGGACGATATTATGGCGGCAGGATTTCGGGTTATACATTTTGCGAAATTCTTCAATGCGATTGCCCCGGTGTCCCATACCGCGTATGCTCCGATAGCGTCCATTTTTAAGAAAACTGAATCCTTACTATTCCTAGTAAAATAGTGTAAATTATATCTTGACAAACATACTTTAGTGGGGTATAGTGTTTATGACATATTAAACCTAGTAGAAAAGTATGAATTAAGGAAAATGCAAATGGGATTCAACACAGAACTTTTACACGGTACGAAGACCGGTGATCCGCATACAGGTGCGACGCTCACTCCGGTGTACCAATCCAGTGCTTTCTTTCAGCCTTCGGCGGAGCAGCACGAGAAGCTGTTTCATAATAAAGCAAACGGATACTCTTACACGAGAATCAACAATCCCACCATCGCTGCGTTTGAGGAGCGCATGACGGTGCTGGAGCGGGGAGTTGCGTCGGTCGCATGTGCCTCCGGTATGGCGGCGCTCACGAATGCACTTCTAAATATCGTAGGAAGCGGACAGGAGATCATCACAAGCACGAGCCTTTACGGAGGAACGATCGATCTGTTTCATGATCTGGAGGCTTTCGGAATCAAGACCATTTTCGTGGATGGCGGAGAGTTAAGCCTTGTAGAAAAGGCAATCACCGACGATACGCGGGCCATCTTCGCGGAGACGATCGGCAATCCGAAGCTGGATGTCACAGACATTGATGCATGGGCAAAGCTGGCACATGAGCATGGACTTCCGCTTGTCATCGACAATACGGTAGCGACTGCTTTTCTCGTAAAGCCGATCGAGCTTGGAGCCGACATTGTCATCAACTCCACTTCCAAATATATCAACGGTAACAGCAGCGCGATCAGCGGTGTGATAACCGACAGTGGAAATTTTAAGTGGAATGTGCAACAATATCCTGGAATGAAGGATTATATCAAGTTTGGCAGATTCGCTTTTACTGCGAAGCTACGCAACGGACTGTTCCGGAATATGGGAGCCTGTATGGCGCCGCAGACGGCGTTTTACAATCTGCTCGGTCTGGAGACTTTAGGACTTCGGATGGAGCGGGCGTGTGACAACGCGGCGCAGCTTGCGGCTTACTTAGATAAGATCCCGGGAATTACCGTAAATTATCCGGGACTGTATTCCAGTCCATGGCATGAGATTGCAGAGAGGATTTTAGATGAGCGCTACGGCGCGATCCTGACGATTCGTGTCGGAAGCAAGGAGAGAGCTTTTGCAATTATGAATCAGCTGAAGATTCCACAGATCGTATCCAACATCGGCGATACCAAGACACTGATCGTGCATCCGGAGTCAACACTTGCGGCTCACAGCACGGAAGAGGAGAAGCGCGATGCAGCCGTCTATGACGATATGATCCGGGTGAGTGTCGGAATTGAAGATATCGAAGATCTGGTCAAAGATTTCGAATCGGCGATCGCAGACACTGCCGACATTTAAATGGAAAGTGGCACCCGGGGTATGATCCTTGAATAGAAAAACGAGAGAGAGCACAGGATAAAAGGAGAAAACGTTATGGCAGTTGATTATGCAGCATTAAAAAAAGGCGGCTTCATGCGCCAGAAACAGAAAAACAATTTTTCGCTTCGACTTGCAGTAGTCGGCGGTAACTTAACCGCAGAGAATCTGAAAATTATCGCAGATGTTGCAGATAAATACGGAGACGGACATGTACATCTGACTTCCCGTCAGAGTGTCGAGATTCCATTCATCAAACTTGACGATGTGGAAGAAGTGAAGGAGACACTGGCAACCGGCGGATGCAAGCCGGGTGTGTGCGGACCGCGTGTTCGTACGATCACTGCCTGTCAGGGCTCGGCTGTCTGTCCGAGCGGTAACATTGACAGCTATGACATCGCGCAGAAGCTGGATGAGCGCTATTTCGCGAGAGAGCTTCCACACAAGTTTAAGTTTGGGGTAACCGGATGTCAGAACAACTGCCTGAAGGCAGAGGAGAACGATGTCGGAATCAAGGGGGCATCGATTGTTGAGTGGGATAAGGATGCCTGCATCAACTGCGGAATCTGTGAAAAGACCTGCCGAGTGAATGCACTGAGCCAGAATGAGGCCGGTGACATCGTGCTGGATCAGGATAAATGTAACAACTGTGGACGCTGCGTGAAAGCGTGCCCGACGGATGCGTGGAAGGGAACACCGGCATTCGAGGTATCTTTCGGGGGACTGTTCGGTAATCGCGTATACAAAGGCGAGAATTATCTGCCGATCGTCCGGACAGAAGAGGAACTGTTCCGGATCACGGATGCGGCAATCCAGTTCTTTGATGATCATGCCAACCCGGGAGAACGTTTCCGTATGACGATTGAAAGAGTAGGATTAGATCAATTTAAGAAAGTGATAGAGGAGGCGTACAATGGCTGATTACACAATTGATGAGAGAGTAGATATTACGGATGTGGTTTGTCCGATGACTTTTGTAAAGGCAAAAGTTGCGATGGAAGAGCTGGAAGTCGGACAGGTGCTTGCAGTCACCATGAACGACGGCGAGCCGGTACAGAATGTGCCGAGAAGCTTTAAGGAAGAAGGTCAGCAGGTATTAAAGCTGATCGACAACGAGAACGGAACTTACGATCTGATCGTAAAGAAACTGGAGGAGTAGGATGGCAGCAAGAATCAGCAAGGACAATTTTGAGGCGGAAGTCTTAAATTCAGAACTTCCGGTACTCGTCGAATTTTATTCCGATTCCTGCATCCCGTGCAAGCAGATGTCACCGATCCTCGGAGATATTGAGGATGATTATGAGGATAAGCTTAAGGTTGTGAAGGTGAACGTTAATTTTGATGCAGAACTTGCGGAGCAGTATTCCGTGATGGCATCGCCGACGATTCTGCTTTTTAAGGATGGACAGGAAGTGGAGCGCGCAAGAGGACTGACGAAGCGCCCACAACTTGAGGAATTGATCCGGAAGGCACTTTAATTTGAATTTGATGAGTGCATCAAAGTGATGAACTCATTCACGGGAGATTTCAGACGGAATCTCCGTAAAATGATAACAATGAGGCATATTGACTCGGATGATTTGAGCAAGTTGATATTTTAAGAACAAGGAGAACAAAAATGAAAGTAACAATCGCAGGAAACACAAAGGATATTGCAGAGGGAATCACTTTAGCACAGTTAGTCATCGACGAGAAAGTTGAGAATCCGGAGTACGTTACCGTAACCGTGAACGATGAGTTCGTCGAGAATCACGATCTTGCAAATGTTGTTGTCAAAGAGAACGACAACATCGAGTTCTTATATTTCATGGGAGGAGGAAGCTTCTAATGGCATTCACAAATGAGCAGATGGAGCGATACAGCCGCCACATCATCCTTCAGGAGGTTGGTGTCAAGGGACAGAAGAAGCTCCTCAACGGAAAAGTTTTAATTATCGGTGCGGGTGGACTCGGAGCACCGGCAGCCATGTATCTGGCTGCAGCAGGTGTCGGAACCATCGGTATCGTCGATGCAGATGAGGTTGATCTGTCCAACTTACAGAGACAGATCATTCACGGTACTGCGGACGTCGGCAAGGCAAAGGTTAAGTCTGCCAAGGAGACGATGAACGCAATGAACCCTGACGTGACGGTCAATACATACCGTGAGTTCGTAACATCCGAGAACATCATGGATCTGATCAAGGACTACGATTTCATTATCGATGGCACAGACAATTTCCCTGCCAAATTCCTGATCAATGATGCCTGTGTTATGGCGAAAAAGCCTTTTTCACATGCGGGAATCATCCGTTTCAAGGGTCAGCTTATGACCTATGTTCCGGGAGAAGGACCATGTTACCGTTGTGTATTCAAGAATCCACCACCAAAGGATGCAGTACCGACCTGTAAGCAGGCCGGCGTCATCGGTGCGATGGGTGGTGTCATCGGAAGCCTTCAGGCGATGGAAGCAATCAAGTATCTGATCGGCGTTGGCGATCTCTTAACCGGAAAGCTTCTGACATTCGATGCGCTCAAGATGGAATTCCACACGATCAAGCTGCCGAAGGCGGATAAGCATTGTGCAATCTGTGGTGAGAATCCAACCATTACGGAACTTATTGATTATGAACAGGTGGTATGTGAGGATCATTAATTATGCTGACATTAAAGCAAAGTGATTATGATAAGATTGTCGCCCACGCGAAGGCAAACCTTCCGGAGGAGGCATGCGGACTGATCGCCGGAACGAAGGATGGCGACGTCAAAGAAATTAAGAAAGTATACCTGCTGACGAATGTGGATCACACGAACGAGCATTTCTCGATGGATCCGAAGGAGCAGCTTGCAGCGGTCAAGGATATGCGCGCAAACGGACTCGTTCCGCTTGGCAACTGGCATTCGCACCCGGAGTCACCGTCCCGTCCTTCGGAGGAGGATAAGCGTCTGGCATTCGACCCGAGTGTGAATTATCTGATCCTGTCGCTCATGGATCCGGAGAACCTTGTGCTGAAAGCGTTTGATATCGACCGCGACAAGCAGGTGACAGTGGAGGAAATCAAACTGATCTCCGTTTAGTAGAGAGGAAGATTATGTACGATTTGGTAATCATAGGCAGCGGACCGGCGGGACTTTCCGCCGCCGTCTATGCAAAGCGGGCATGCCTTTCGGTTCTCGTAATCGAGAAGGAGGCTTTTGCCGGCGGACAGATGGTTTATACAGAAGAAGTGGATAATTATCTCGGACTGAATGCAAAGAGTGGATTCGAGCTTGCGGAAAGCTTTCAGCAGCACGCTTTAGATCTGGATGTATCCTTTGCGGAAGGTGCAGTTGAGAAAATTGTGCCAAAAGATGGTAAATGGTCGCTTCATATGGAATCGGGCGAAGACATTGAGACGAAAACGGTTCTGCTTGCAACCGGAGCAACACACAGAAAGCTTGGTGTGCCGGGAGAGGAAACTTTTGCAGGCGTCGGAGTGTCTTACTGTGCGACATGTGATGGCGCCTTTTTCCAGGGGAAAAGCGTGGCGGTCGTCGGCGGCGGAGATGTGGCGCTTGAGGATGCGCTGTATCTGGCGAATATCTGCGAGCACGTGTATCTGATCCATCGCAGGAATGAGCTGCGTGGAACGAAGGTTTTGCAGAATCAGGTGTTCGCAAATGGGAAGATCACCTTCCTCGGTGAGAGTGAAGTGACAGAGATTACCGGCGATAAACAGTTGAGCGGTATTTCCGTCCATAACAAGGTGACCGATGAGACGAAGGAGCTTTCAGTAGCCGGAATCTTTATCGCAGTAGGAATGGAGCCTCAGTCGGATCTGTATGCACCTCTGCTTTCCCTGGAGCATGGTTATGTTCCGGCAGGGGAAGACTGTGCGACGGAGAAAGACGGATTGTATGTCGCCGGAGATGTGCGAACAAAGCGTCTCAGACAGATTGTGACTGCAGTAGCGGACGGCGCAAATGCGGTTCATTCGATTCAGGAATATTTGATGCAGTAAATTTGCGTCGAAGTGCAGATGCGGTGTGAACGATATTCTGCAACGCGGGGAAAGGAAGGTTATAGGAAACATGTTAATCTCTTCGAGAGGACAATATGCGATCCGGATTCTGCTGGATCTGGCAATTCACGACAGCGGCGAGGCAATCAATGTCAAGACGATCGCGGAGCGTCAGGAATTATCCGAAAAATATATGGAACAGATTTTAAGTGTTCTGCAGAAGGCTGGATTTGTTGTCAGTACCCGCGGCTACCACGGAGGTTATCATCTGACCAAGAAGCCGGAGAACTATACGATTGGCAAGATTCTCCGCACGGTCGACGGACCGCTCATTCCTGCAACGCAGCAGGAGGATATCCAGGAGCGCCCGGTGGAGCTTGTGGTCAACGAACTGTGGGGCAATCTGCAGGAGCAGATCGAGAACACACTCGACAGTGTCACCCTTCTCGACCTCATGAACAGTTACAATGATAAGATTTGCTTTAGCTACACAATTTAACAGTACAAATTCACAGTAAATAAGAGTATAATATGCGTAAGTTATTTGGAATGACGGATGTTTAAGATGGGGAGAAAAAGATGAAGTTACTTCTGACATTAGACGAGCATAATTATACCCCGGATATGACCGTGTATGAGAAATATTCCACAAGAGCGGTCATCATCCGAAACGGTCGTATTGCAACACAGCACGGGGCAGCCGGGGATTACAAGATTCTCGGCGGAGGCGTAGAGCCGGGCGAAGATCTGCATGCGGCGCTCATCCGCGAGGTACAGGAGGAATCCGGCCTTGTGGTGATTCCGGAATCCATACGGGAGATCGGAGAAATCGTAGAGCGGCGCAGAGATATCTTTGAACCGGACAAGATCTATGTCTGCCACTCGTGCTTTTTCTTTTGTGATGCAGCAGAAGAACTGGCGCAGACGCATATGACAGCCAGTGAGATTGCCAAAGGCTTCAAGCTGGAGTGGGCGACGCCGGAGGAGATTCTTGCAGGCAATACGCCTTTTGAACAGACGCAGCCCTGGAGTTACAGGGACAGCCGGTTTATCCGGATGCTGCCGGAACTGATGCATAACCGTTAGAAGTTTTACATAGGATTTACACAGACGATACAATCGATTTTACATGATGCCTTTAAGATAAAACTGTACGATGAGAGAGATGAGAAGGTAGGGAAGGTATTATGGAAGAGAAGAAATTGATGGAGCAGGAAGTGCAGGATCGTCTGCAGCAGGAACTTCAGAAGGAAGAATTACGACAGGAGAAAGCACTCCGAAAAGAATGGGAAGATCAGGAATTTCAGGATAAGCATGCGTTGGCACGGGAGATTGTTGTGCGCACGCTGCGCGAACTGAATGGATATTATATTGTAAAGACCGGGCATGGATTTAGCCGGTTTGTCGAGTCAAGAATGAAGACGCCGGAGAGCATCTGCAACAAGCTTCGCCGCAAGGGCTATCAGGTGGATTTTGCGACAGCAACGGAGAAATTAAACGATCTGTCCGGTGTGCGCTGCATTTGTTACAGTGTGAAAGAAATCTACTGGATCGCACGCCAGATCAGTAAGATTGAAGAGTTCAACGTACTCAAGGTCAAGGATTATGTCCGCAAACCGAAGAAGAATGGTTACGAGAGTTATCATATCGTGATGGAGGTCCCGGTGGAGATTGAGGATCGTAAGGCAGGCGGTAAAAAGCATAAGAACTCCCATATCGAGATGATTCGCGTGGAACTTCAGCTTCGCACCATGATCATGGATGCCTGGGCAGGCATGGACAATCGTGTCAGTTATAAGAAAACTTCGGGTGTGTCTCCGGAGATGGAGCACAGAATCGAGAAGTATGCCAAGATCGGCAGAAGACTTGATAAATTGATCCAAAGCACGCTGGATGATGTCAAGGTCAGTGATGTGACGGCATAATCGGTATTGATAGAAACATTTTTACATTACGAAAAGATTTATAGCGGAAATGAAGCATAAAAGAACCTCACATGAAACGGATAACAAAAGTCAGACCGAAATCTGACAATTGACAGGTCGTTCACTGTGAGGTTTTTGTATTGTTGAGAAAGTCAATGACTGGAGGAATCCGTAAACTGCCTCAGGAGAAAAGCAAGGAATTCTTTTACCACAGGCATGGAAGAAGCTGGTAGTTTTTGCAGCATTTGCAGGATGGAAAGCATGTCATTGTTATCTTTTCGAAAGTTGTATAACATCTCCCAGCTTTCGACATCAAAATATTCACTGATCAGATCAATTTTTTCTAAAGAAGGATTTGCCTTTTCGGTCAGAATTTTCTGGATAAAACTGTCCGATGCACCGATGCTGGTACTCAGATTACGCATAGAAGTCGTTTCGTCATTATTAATCATATAGGTAATATTTTCACGAATAATTTGACTTGATTTTTTCTCCATCCGGCAGAACATCTCCTTCTACAACTAGAACATCCGGTCATGAAAATCGGCTTCACAATGATCGGACGCTTTATGTTAACTTTCTTCAAAAGTTAGCACATTTTAGGATATTTCAATTATCCATATTCTGGTAATATTATAAATAATTCAGCATGAAGGTATGCGATTGCAATTCTATACAAATGACGATTGCGGATAATTTGAATATATGAATTGCAAAATAGACTTTTTTCGGAAAAAAGTATTGAGTTCTTCGCTTTCGTGCTTTAAAATAACGTTGTTGAGTGCGTTGTACAAAGGAGAGTATATGAAGAAAGCAGTTACGAGAGGCTTAAGTGCCTGCGAGACCCTGATCATGAAGGTGGTCTGGGACGCAAAAGAGGACATTGCCGTTCAGGAACTGATCGTGCAATTGAAAGAACAGTATGGCAAAGATTATGCAAGAACTACGGTTGTCACTTTCCTGGGAAAGATGGCAGACAAGGGATTTGTCAGTACGCATCGCCGTGGTAAGAACGCATATGTGCATGCTGAGAAGACAGAGGATGCGTATAAGTCCCAACTGATGAGTGAGGAGACTGATTTCTGGTTTGAGGGACAGGTAGATCAGTTGTTGTCAGCAGTATGTGGTAAGAGACAGGTATCTCAGGAAGAAATTCAAAAGATGAGAGATCTGTTGGATGAATTAAGCAAGTAGGATAAAATGTGTTGCTTCGGCAGCACATTTTTCTTTTCTCAAGTTTGCAAAACACTGCACTAGATTCTGATCGTTATCTATGCTAAAATAAAGAAGCATGTGATTCACATGTAATTTTGGTGTGGGTTTAGGAGATAAAACACATGATAGATAAGAAAAAATTATCCGATGCAATCAAAAACAGTAAGGACAATCCGCAGAAGCCGCCGGTTGATCCGAATCTGACATTGGATGTTAAAAATGAAAAATTAGAGGAACTGGTCAAGCAGTACACGGATGAGAAGAATGCCGACAATTTAAACGCATTGATCGAAGAACTCCGCAAGTGTCGCCTTCTTGTTCCTGCTAACATTAACGAGGAGAAGAAGCCGGTTCCATGTATGCTTAATAGCAAGGATAAGGGAATGTATTTCCCGGTTTATACGGCTTTAAAACAGATTCCGCAGTCGCCGAGAAGCGAAGCCATCATCAATATGCCGTATCTTGCAGTCAATGAGATGACTGCGCAGCAGCAGGAGAATCTTGGTGGTGTGGCAATCAATCCGTTTACGGATAACCTCATTTTCAAGATGCCGCTTGTCCTTCGTATTCAGGAGGTTGAGAAAAAGCGCAGAGAACTTGCAAAACAGGGCGGTGAACCGAAGAAGAAAACGCTGCAGCTGACACCGGAGCAGTATCTGCAGTTTGAGCGTCGTCAGTTCGAGTTTGGATTCCTGCCGAAGCGGTTCTTCGAGCAGGGGCAGGCTTTCATGGATGAACTGTGCGAGAAGAAGGAAGAATATATCGATCAGCTTTTTGAGGAAGCTTATCAGGAGAAGAGAAGATATCCGTATCTTCCGGAAGATTTCTCGGTCATGGTCATGAACATCGCAGAGGACCTGCTCATCGTCCGCGTGGATCTGCCTGCGCAGGATATGGCGGCACCATCCTGCCTGCGTATCTATCTGGCATGGAATGAAGTTGCCGGAAGCGGAAGATATCTTACGATTGAGACCGTGAAGGATTCGAAGGAACGGAAGCTCGGCGAACTGACTTTAGACTGGAAGAAGGTGGATCATGGAGTTGCACCTGTCGAGGGTGCGGAACTGCAGTATGTGATCGATCTTCTGCAGGACAAGTTGTCCTAATAATATTAGATTATTTGAAAAGTGACGATACCGGATGTTGTTTCGTTGAACAGAAAAATGGTATGCATCGATTCCACGGATTTGGAACGATACCGACTTTGGACTCAATTTTTTCTGCAAGTTAACTCCTGCAGCGATTTTGGATAGTGTGTCAATGTTGTTTGGGTTGACGCTATTATCCAGGATAATGGAACGCAGGAGCAGTTGCAGAAAATAATTTCGCCAAAGTGTATCATCCCAAATCCTGTAGATTGGTGAAATACATTTTTCTGACGAAGCAACATTCGGTATCTGTGTATTTAGAGGATTTAATATTATTGGACAACATGTCCTATGGGATCGATGACATATGGGGAGTTCCGAGAAAGAGACAGGGTGCTTCCATGATGCTAGAGTAAGAAAAGAGCAGGCATCCACTACATAAATTAGAAGAAAATGATTATAGGCGTGAAATAATAATTTACAGAGAGCACAACGTTTGGGAGATTCTAGAGAAATCACTCTTGATTGGTGGTTATATAGTATATAAGTAATTTCTCTAGAAAAAGTTTTTCGACCAACAGGATTTGGGATGATATCACTTTCGTTCAGGTCTTTTCTGTGACTGCCTCGGGGTTTCGTTTGGTACGCTAATAGCGCAATGGAAACGGATTGTAGTAGTTTGTCTGAAATCGAGCCCGAGGTTAACTCGCAGAAAAACCTGAACAAAAGTTGGTATCGTCCCGAGTACGTCATGATGAAAAATATGTTTTTTCAGAGAAATTACGTAGGTATTATACACTATCAAGCGTGCATCAGAATCGGTGCAAACGTAGCGCGAACCACTTTCGCGAGATCCTGCGGATTGAGTTTGATGGTGGTTCCAATGCGTCCTCCGCTGACATACATCGTATCGAACTGCTCCGCAGAGGAATCAATGACCGTTGTGAAAGCTTTTTTCATACCAAGCGGACTGCAGCCCCCTCTGACATACCCGGTGATCGCAGTCAGATCCTTGACGTGGATCATCTCGACGGATTTCTCACCGACCGAGCGGGCAGCTGCCTTTAAATCCACTTCCTCGGCAATCGGAATGACAAATACATAGTATTGTTTGCTTTTGCCCTGCATGACAAGTGTCTTGTAGGTCTGTTCTACCGGTGCACCGGTTTTCTCGACTGTGTGCATGCCATCGATAAATTCGTCGCATTCATATGTAATCAGTTCATACGGAACCTTGTTTCGCTCTAAGATGCGGACGGCATTTGTTTTCGTTTCTTTTCCCATAAGCGTCCTCCTTACATTATTGAGAATAAAATTACGGTTAGATTATAGCAAAATTATTTCAAAAGTTGAACTAGAAATCCAAGAATGTTATAATGTCCGCGAAGGCAAAAGTGAACGTGGCTTCAGCAAAACTTCTGAATGCTTGCATTCAAGAATTTTGCTGAAGACATGTGAACGCGCCCGCGAACGAGGAAAATCGAAGATTTTCCGAGTCTTTTGCCGTAGAAATAAGATAGGGCGAATGCCCGTACATCGAGGAAAATCGAAGATTTTTCGAGATGAACTGCGAAAGATTCGGAGATTTTCCAAGTCTTTTGCCGTAGCAAGCCAAAAAGGAGATGTGGGGCGAATGAAAGAATTTTTACGAAGAATTAAAGCGGACTTTTTGTTATCCTCAGTTTTATGCATTTTACTGGGTGTGGTTTTCATTATCTGGAACAACGGAGTGCTGAATGTGATCGGAAGTGTTCTTGCCATCGGCATGATCGTGATCGGCGTGGTGTATTTGGGCAGCTTTTTCTTAAGCATTGTGACGAACGGATTGTCTGTTGTGATGGGCATTCTGGTGCTGGCGGTAGGAATCTGGTTCCTTGCGGATCCGGCGGTCATCATGAGCCTGATCCCGATCGTGATCGGCGTGGTGCTTTTGTTCCATGGAATCCGTGGCATTAAGGAAACGATAGAGGCTAAGAAATATGGATTTGATGCATGGGGAGCGAATCTGATCCTTGCGATCATCAGTGTGATTCTCGGCTTTTTCTGTGTGTTCGATGCATTCGGAATGATGGAGAAAGCAACGATCGTTGTCGGAATCATATTGATCTACAATGGCGTATCGAATATCTGGATCGCAGGTACAGCGACACATGCCGCCAAGGATTACGCAAGACGCAACGGAACGGTTGATGTCAATTTTGTAGAGGACGGCGATAACGATGAGACAGATGGAATTTAAGATGGAGCGACCGGGACTTACCAAAGTGGGGGAACATCTGTCGGTAACAGAGGGTAAGCTTCCGACTTCCTATTACTATACGATTGAGCATGCAATCGCGATGTCCGGAAATTACACAGTCAGTGAGCGCCTGAAGACAAGGGAGGGCGTTGTCGTTGACGTGAAGGAGACGGAAAAGGGGTATTTTGTAACCATGGAGTTTGATGAGTAAGTAACCTCATCAATGAGATGAAGTGTAAGGTATCATATGGCAACACAGACCAAAAACGATATCGACCAGCTTCTGGCGGACAGTCTAAAGGAACTGGCAGCCAAGCGACCGATGGAGAAGATTACAATTAAAGAGATTACGGATAAAGCGGGTGTAATACGACCGACGTTCTATAACCACTTTCAGGATAAGTTTGAACTGCTGGAGTGGATCATTCGCACGGAGCTGCTGGAGCCGATTCTCCCGCTGGTTCGAAGCGGAATGGTGACGGAAGCGATGGTATTGCTTTTTACCAGTATCGAGCGGGACAAGGCGTTCTATTCTCATGTCGTTAAGCTGGAGGGAGCGGTAACGTTCCACGATGTTGCGCAGAAATGCGTGCGGGAGATGCTGCTTGCAATCATTGAGGAGCAGATGACGGGAAAGACGCCTAAGCACAAGTGGCTGAGTCCGGAGGTTATCGCTTCTTATTATGCACAGTCCATGTGTTTTGCGACGGAAGAGTGGATCGGGCAGGGAATGACGATTTCGCCGCGAGAGATTGCAGAAGCCTATAATTACATGATCACGCGTTCTATGACAGATGTGATCAGTGAGTTGTAGGAGACAAAATAGATAAATACAAAACCGGTAATTTGTATATTATGCTATACAAATTTGCAAAAATGTATATTTTACCGATACAAGACAAAAAGATTGAATATTTTCATATTCGGTCTTTTTTTTTATACTCACAAGTGAAAAATAAAGAAAATGGATGGTGAACAAAATGATTAAATTTGGAAAGGGAGTTGTAAAACTTCGCATCCCGATTCTGATTCTGGCATTTCTGTTACTGATCCCGTCAGGAATCGGTTACATTAACACCAGAGTAAACTATGATATCCTGTCTTACCTGCCGGGTGAGATTGAGACCATGAAGGGTCAGGATATCTTGCTCGATGAATTTGGAACGGGTGCATTTTCACTTGTAGTTGTGGAAGGTATGGACGATAAAGATCTGCAAAAAGTTGCAGATGAGATCGGCGATATCAACCATGTAAAGAAAGTTATCTGGTACGGATCTGTGGTAGATTTCAGCATTCCGCGTGAGGCATTACCGGATGACATCTATGATTTCTTTAACAATAAAGATGCGGATAGCCAGTTGATGGCAGTCCTGTTTGACGAGTCAATGTCCTCCGACGGAACGATGGATGCCATCGAGGAGATCAATGGACTGGTCGGAGACCAGTGCTTCGTCAGTGGTATGGCTTCCGTCAACAACGACATCCGTAAGCTTGCGGAAAACGAGAGTGTGATCTACGTTCTGATCGCGGTTGTATTGTCACTGATCATCCTGTCACTGACTATGGATTCTGCAATCGTTCCGGTTATCTTCCTGTTAAGTATCGGACTTGCAATCGTATACAACCTCGGTTCGAATGTCTTCATGGGGCAGATTTCCTACATTACCAAAGCGCTTGCAGCAGTCCTGCAGCTCGGTGTAACAATGGATTACTCAATTTTCCTGTGGCACAGTTATCAGGAGAATCAGGAACGATTCGAGGGAGACAAGAAACGTGCGATGGCACATGCAATCTCCAACACGATCAGTTCCGTAGTCGGAAGTTCCATCACAACCGTAGCCGGATTTATCGCATTGTGCTTCATGAGCTTTACACTTGGTAAAGACCTTGGAATCGTTATGGCAAAAGGCGTTGTCATCGGTGTTATCGCCTGTGTAACAATCCTTCCGTCAATGATCCTTGTATGTGATAAGCTGATCGAGAAGACAAAGCATAAAGTTATTATGCCGGATCTCGGAAGAATCGCAGGATGGATCACAAAGCATTACGTAGTATTTGCAATCGCATTTGTCGTAATTCTTGTTCCTGCATTATATGGTTATACGCATACCGATGTATATTATGATTTGACCAATACATTGCCGGAGACCTTCAACAGTAAGGTTGGTAACGATAAGCTGACAGAACAGTTCAACATGGGTGCAACCCATATGATCCTTGCGGACAGCAATCTGTCAGCAAAAGACAGCATGAACATGATCGATGAGATCAAGAAAGTGGATGGTGTCAAGCTTGCCGTATCCTTAGATTCCATCACAGGACCAAGCGTTCCGCAGGAGATGATCCCGGATGAGGTCAAAGACGAATTGAAGAGTGGTAAATACCAGTTGATGCTTGTCGCTTCTGAATATGCATCCGCAACGGATGAAGTAAATGCACAGTGTGATGAGATCAACAAGATTATTAAGAAGTACGATGATTCCGCAATGCTGATCGGTGAAGCTCCTTGTACGAAGGATCTGATCGAGATCACAGATGTCGATTTCAGAAATGTAAGTATTATTTCCATCGGAGCGATCTTCATTATCATCGCATTCGTATTTAAGTCAATTTCATTACCAATCATTTTGGTATCTGTCATTGAGTTTGCCATCTTTATCAATATGGGCATCCCGGCATATACCGGAACTGTAATACCGTTTATTGCATCAATCGTTATCGGAACCATTCAGCTTGGTGCGACCGTCGATTATGCGATCCTTATGACGAATAAGTACAAGAGAAACCGTTCACGCGGTATGGAGAAGAAAGAAGCGATCACAGATGCTTTGGAGAAATCAATCCAGTCCATCTTAGTCAGTGCATTAAGCTTTTTCGCAGCAACATTCGGTGTTGGTATCTATTCCGATATCGATATGATCGGTTCACTGTGTATGCTGATGGCACGAGGCGCAATCATCAGTATGATCGTTGTAGCTTTCATACTTCCATCAATGTTAATGATTTTTGACCGTATCATCTGTGCAACAAGTGCAGGATTTCGTATTAAGAATAAGTAGGAGGATCTCACCATGAAATTACCGGAATTAAAGAAGAAATTCACAAATAAATATGCAATCCGCATCGTAGCAGGCGTGCTCACCGTAGCACTCCTCGGAAGCGGAATGACAGCAGTGGCAGTCAATGCCGACCAGAACAAGAATGCAGAAGTAAAGCAGGAGACAACTGTTGAAGACGATAAGGATACGGATCTTAAGGATCTTGTTTCCTTCGATGTCAGCGACAAAACAATTGGCAAGGACGAAAGCGTATATCTTCTGTCTGATGCCAATGGTAACGTATACAACACGATCGTAAGTGATCATCTTGTAAACACAGATGACGCTGCAACCATCGAGGATAAGTCCACACTCTCTGACATCAAGAATGTGAAGGGTGACGAGGAGTTCAAGCAGGATGGCGACAAGCTGACCTGGCAGGCAGATGGCAACGACATCTACTATCAGGGAACTTCTGATGAGGAGGCTCCGGTCAGCCAGAAAGTAACTTACTATCTGGATGGCAACGAGATTGCTCCGGCAGACCTCGCAGGAAAATCCGGAAAAGTTACAATCCGTTTTGATTACACCAACAACTCTTCTTATAAAGAGACCGTCAACGGAAGCGAAGTAGACGTAAAGGTTCCGTTTGCAGCTGTAACCGCAATGGTTTTGGATGACAGCTTCACAAACGTAGAAGTTACCAACGGAAAAGTACAGAGCAACGGAGACAGCAACATCATCATCGGATATGCACTTCCGGGCATCAAGGACAGTCTCGGTGTGGAAGATTCCGACTTCATCGATGATCTGGATCTCCCGGAGTACTTTGAGGTAAGTGCAGACGTTGAGAACTTCGAGCTCAGCACTGCAATGACGATCGTTGCAAATGCAGGAAGCATGGTTTCTATGAGCACTGGAGATTCTTCTTCGCTCGATGATATGATCAATGATCTGAGCGATGCAACCAATGATCTCAAGAATGGCTCTTCGGATCTTGCAGATGGCCTTGATACTTTACAGAGCAGCCTTGCAGATTACGCAAGCGGTATGAGCGAGCTTTACTCCGCAAGCGGTGATCTTGGAAAAGGCGTGGACACTTTAAATTCCAGCGCAAAGAGTATCAGCAAGGGATTAAAGACCTTAGACAAAGCATTAAATACAAAGATGAGTGATGAGGAGAAAGCTGCCGCATCCAAGACCGCTTCCGCAGCTGTTGACAAAGAGTTTGCAAACGGTAAGACCGAAGAAGTTGCAAAGCAGATCTACGCGGCACTCCGTTATACACAGAAGGAAGATGGAAGCGTAGCAGATGGTGCATTATATACCGCACTCTATGATGGTACATTTAGCAGCCAGGGTGCAGAGACCGTATATAATGAAGTTGTCAGACAGGTACTTTTAAGTGCTGCAAAACAGCCGGCAGATAGCAAACTGACAGCCGATCAGGTCGCAGCTGCAATCAAGACAAGTTTTGCACAGGCAGCACAGGCCGGAGATCAGACATACGCAGCAATGTATGCAATCGGAAAAGATATGTCCAGCGCACAGCTTGCAGAGTTAATCTATGCAAAGTCCGGTGCAAAGGATACCTTGTTTAACAAGACGCAGTCCACAATCAAACAGACACTTGCAGCGGGCAGAAATAACGAGCAGATCAACAGTGGTGTAGAGAGCAGTCTTCAGACACTTGCAAATCAGCTGGCAGGTGCTTGCAAGGAAGTAGCATCTCAGGCAGCTTCCCAGGCAGCAGTTACCGGTGCTGAGAGTGCAAAGTCCACAATCGCAAAACAGATCGAGGCCGTACAGTCCAACGGATACAGCCTTGTAAGCGGTGCAGCAGCGCTCAGCAAGGGAACACAGACACTTGCGGATCAGGTTCCTACACTGACAGAAGGAATTACCGCATTAAACGATGCCACAACGAAGATCGTTGAGGGCGTTGACAAGTTAGATGACGGATCTCATGAACTTGCTGATGGTATGGTTGAGTTTGACGAGAAGGGAATCTCCAAGATCGTGAACAGCTACAACGGAGATATCAAGCCTCTGACCGACAAGCTTCAGGCAATGCTTGATGCCGGTGAGGATTACCAGACATTTACATCAGTTGCAGACGGCGTAAACGGAAGCGTAAAATTCATCTACAAGCTTGACTCCATTAAGGCTGAGGACGTAAAATAAATTAACAGGTAACGATTCAGTAGCCCGTTAAGAATAAGAAAAGCTGATGTGTCATGCGTGCATGTAAGCATCAGATTTTCTTATTCTCAGGGTGACTCGAATAGAGTCACCGCCCCACATATGAGCAAAATTAGTAGCAGGGCTGCGAGAAAGCACGTGTAACGTGCGATTTTGCGAATAGGTGAGGTGGAGGGGGATGATGAGTAGTGAGAAAGCATGATATAAGGAGTAGTGGATGAACTGGGTAGAGAATCTGCTCATCGTTGCCGGGATATCTCTTGATATCTTCGGCGCGATGGAGTGTCAGGGATCGTTGGTCAATAAAGTGAATAAAAAGCTTTTGTCGGGAATCTGTGTACTGATGGCAGTATGTCAGCTGATCGCGCTTTTCTTGGGACATTTTCTTTCGGATCTGTTCTGCAAAAGCCATCCGATGTCAGATGAGCGGTTCCTTGGCGAAATCCTTGCAATGGTGATTTTCTTTGGACTCGGCATCCGTCTGATCGTGAAGGCGATACGCAACGAGCGGATCGAGGAACACCTTGAGATGAATCTCGGTATCCGGCGCTTCGTACGGCTGGCATCCGTCAGCAGCCTGTATACGATACTTGCAGGAATTGCATTTGGATTCATCGGAACCAATGTCATAGCGATTCTTGTGATGATTGTTGTGGTCACGATCGCGTTTGTCATTGGCGGAATGTACACCGGATATCATTGGGGATTTACCTCTAAGACAGTGGTGTATGCGGTCGGAGCAATCCTTCTTTGGATCGCGGGACTGGATGTGCTGTTGCAGAGAGTACTTTCCATTTTCTAAAGAATAGAAATCAATAATGAACACAAAAATAAGGTGTAAAGTCTTGATGATTGAATAAAGACTTTACACCTTAGATTTTATTTTGCTAAATTGTTAGTATTCAAGTTCTTTTATGTCGATGCCGAAGGTTGAAAGTTTAACCTTTGTCGTTTTAATCTGATATTCCAACTCCTTATTCTCGCCTTGTTCATATGCCTTGATTCTCATTAGGTTAATGTAGCTGTCGATGAGAACCTGTTTTTGTTCTTCAAGTGTCATGATTTCATCGCTCACTTTCTACCACCGCCTTTCGTTGGTGACGTATAGCCGGCTTTTTCCATTTCTTCTTCAAACTTTTGTACGGATAGATTGGCTCTGTCTGCACCAGTTTTAAGAGAAATAATTCCGTCTTGTACAAATGAAAAAATAGCCTCATTTCGTCCTTTTTTCATCATTTCCTGGTCTCTCATCAATAAGGTCATGTATTCAAGCCTCCATTCCTCATGATCCCTGGCTTTCTGAATGGCGTGATCCAGATTGTTTACAAGCTCGCACTGGCCGGTCTTACCGGTTGTGAGCCATTCTAAAAATTCTTTCATATCATCCGATACATCGTTTGCGTCACCGCCTGCGCACAGGAAGATTTTTGTGGATTCATCACCGAGCACAAGTTCAGGTTGCTCATTGCATCGATTCTGGAATGTGTATTTGTGTAAACCCAATTTAAATTCATCGAACGGACAAATAAAAATGATGTAGCTTCGTTTTAATTTATTATAGTCAGCTCCGCGCTCAATCAGGCTCAGATCAATCATTCCCTGATAGTAGCGTGTTCGTTTTGGAAGATTACGGTCTGAGCTGGTCTGCATTTCGCAGTCATAGACGGTATTCGAGTCGTCTTCGCTATAAACATCAAAACGAACGCCTTTACCATCTGCGGTAATTTCGATTGGTTTCTGTTTGTCCAGACGAGTGAAAGCCCCCACTTTCCTGCCAAGGATAAGTTCCAGTAACTCGTGACAGAGTTCTGGATTGTTTGTTAGTATTTTACAGAACATAAAATCGTCTGTAAAGGATAGTTCTTCGTACTTCTTCATAGTATTCTCCTTCTCCGTTGTAATTTATAAATAAAGGAGATATTGAGAATACCTGCTTGTTACCCCAATTATAACATATGCGTTGAATTAAGCAATTAGTTATCAACAAACAATCGTCTCAATAAACTCCAGTATTTTGTTGTAAAAACTCGGGTATTCGTGCACATGAACAATCGTGCACCAAATGATTTGTCAAATCGCTGTATCACATCGAATTCTAAAAGTGTGAGTTTTGGATGGACATAGAATAACGTTTTTCTGCGTGCCTGTCAACATAAAATGTATGGTTCCGTACAAAAAGCATAGAGTAGGATTCATTTGCACCCGCTCGCCACTTGTAGTAAGATAAGGCAAGAAAAAGGAAGAAGGCGGCTGCACATGGAGCGGAAGAATGAAGAGGCACAACGCGTGCTACGGGGCGATTACACAGTGATCGATCTGGAGATGACGGGACTGAATGTAAAACTGGATAAGGTGATCGAGATCGGTGCGGTGCGCGTACGAAATCACAAGGAGGAGGCACGTTTTACTGTGCTCGTGAATCCGGGACGGACAATACCGGAGCGTGTAGTGGAACTGACCGGAATCACGAATGAGGAGGCTGCCGCGGGGATGGCTGAGGATGAAGCGATGCAGCAGCTGCTTGCATTCATCGGGGAGGATGTGATCGTGGGACATAACGTGACGTTCGATTACAGTTTTGTGAAACAATGGGCAGTGAATAAACGGATTCCACTCACACTTTATGCATGTGATACGCTTCGCATTGCGCGTGCAATCCTGCCGGGCGAGCAGTCAAAGAAGTTAGAAGATCTGTGTGTGTATTATCAGATTGAGCGGGAGAGGGCGCATCGTGCGCCGGATGATGCGGCAGAGACGTACCGCATCTTAGAGTGCATGATGAAGCAGTGCCTGCCGGAAAAAGCAGAGCTTTTCGTGCCGCGGGAACTGACATTTAAAGTAAAGCGCCAGACACCGGCAACCGCGCATCAGATCGAGCGGCTGCGCGAGTATCGGGCGCTGCATGATATTCATGATGAAATTGCATGGGAGACGCTGACAAGGAGTGAAGCATCCCGCCTGCAGGATAAGTACTACGCGACCTACGGAAGATAGGTCTGCAATTTCTCGGTGATCATCTTACTAGCAATCGTGTTGATTTCCGAGGCATAACGGATCAGATCCTGAATCTTATCGGTTTCTCCGGCTTCCTGATAAATTTTCGCAAGTGTCGTATAGATGTTCACTGCATCTGCATGGTAGGAGACTGCCAGTTCCAAAAGTTCACGGGCGTCACTGGTCTGTCCGGCTTCGACAAGCTCGGTGCCGTAAGCAGATACAGCCTGCACAAAGCGGGTAAAATTGTCATCGTATTCCGAAAGCTTCTCCAGATTGGCGGCACCGTAAGTTAATTTGAGCTCGGTATTGGTGATTCCGGCGAGGTTTAGCATCTTACAATTGGAGAGATTGACAAGAATTTCCTCCGCTTCGGTGTGAAGGTTGTGTGGTATTTTCTCCGCCGGTATGGTAAGATATTCAAGATTACTGATATCTTTGCGCCTGGCGAAATTCGCTGCACGTTCCTGTTCCCAGAAATCTTCCTCGCGTTTGGTCTGCCTGGAATCATTTTTGCGGATCGTTACATTTAAGATAATCAGAAATATGATAAATATAAGTAAGAATGTGAACATAGCGCATTTCCTTTCTTAATACAATAGGTATATAGAAATTATAACTGATTTTGCGGAAGAGGTGAATACTATGAGTAAATTAAATCGCCAACAGAGAAAGAAACGTCTGATCGCAGTGGTCGCTTTGGTCGTGATCGCAACCATGCTGGTTACTTCGATCATCTCATCGCTGATCATGTTTTAAAGCAGCAAATCTTGAAAAAGCGAAGGTTTGTGTTAAAATAGGAAGTCAGACAAACAAATTTAGAGATTTATAAAGGATATAAGATGAAGAATTTGAAGCGTTTAGGAGTATTACTGACAGCAGCAGGAGCAATCTGTCTGATGACGAACATTCATCCGGTGAAGGCAGCGGAAGGTGTGACGATCGCAGATGGCGTATATATTGGCAATGTGAATGTCAGCGGCATGACGGAAAAGCAGGCGCAGTCTGCTGTGGAAGAATATGTTGCGGGTCTGATGGATACGACATTTACATTGAAGGGTGAGTCTGGTTCTGTTTCTATGACGGCACAGGATATGGGTGTGTCAGCGGATGTGAATACGGCAGTGACGGAGGCGGTTGCATTAGGACGCGCAGGCAGCCTGATCAATCGTTATAAGACAACAGAAGATCTCAAGAAGCAGCCGGTTGTTTTAGATATGCATCTGGGGGTGGACAAACAGGCAACTGCACAGAAATTATATAAGGACTCCGACAAACTCAGTGTTGCAGCAGTTGATAATGGATTGACACGCGAGAATGGTGCTTTTCAATTTGTAAAAGGCAAAGAAGGTGTGGAAGTCAACATTGTTGATTCGGTCTACGCAATCAACGATTTCCTTGCAGAGGAATGGGACGGAACAAACAATGAGATCGAGCTTGTTACAGACGTGGTAGAGCCTCGCGGAAACGAGGAAGAACTGGCACAGGTGACAGATCTGCTTGGAAGCTTCTCGACAGATTTCAGCACTTCGAGTGCAGGGCGTGCGAAGAATGTGACGAACGGATGCAGTAAGATCAACGGAACCATCCTCTATCCGGGAGATTCCTTTGATATGGCGAAGACGGTCAGTCCGTTTACGCAGGAGAACGGCTACGAACTTGCAGGTGCGTACCAGAACGGAACAACGGTCGAGTCATTCGGTGGAGGAATCTGTCAGGTGGCAACGACTTTATATAATGCAGTCATTCGTGCGGAACTTGAGATTACGATGCGTTTTAACCATTCGATGCTTGTATCGTATGTACAGCCGTCCATGGATGCGGCTATTGCAGGAGATTACAAGGATCTTCGTTTTAAGAATAATCTGGATGCTCCGGTTTATATCGAAGGATATTGCAGTGGCGGAGTGATCTATTTCAACGTATATGGCAAGGAGACGCGTCCTGCAAACCGGGAAATCTCCTTCGAGAGTGAGACGGTTTCTACAACGGATCCGGAGACAAAGTTTAATCTGGATTCCAGCCTTGCAATCGGTTATTGGAGCGTAGACCAGAGTGCACATACCGGATGTGTTGCGCAGCTTTGGAAGATCGTGAAAGTAGATGGAGAGCAGCAGAGCCGCGATCTGTTCAACAAGAGTAATTATCAGGCATCTCCGAAAATCATTACAATCGGAACGAAGGGAGCCAATAAGGAGACACTTGCAGCGTTAAAGGAAGCGGTGGCAACCGGCGATGAGGCGAAGGTAAGAAGCGCCGCATCTTCTTTGAAGACCGATGAAGAGTCGAAGAAGGAAGAGGAAGATAAGAAGGATCAGGAGAATACTTCGGATTCAGACGATAAGAAGAATGATGACAAGAAGGACGATTCGAAGAAAGACGATTCTTCCGATGAGAATAAGTCGGACAACAAAGCTGACAATAAATCAGACAATACTTCTTCCAAAAGTGATTCTGAGGAGTCATCAAACTAAGAAATAAAGAAATCATAAGGCTGCTATCCGCTTCCGGGGGCAGCCTAAAAGACTATCATAGGGTGAAGATATGAAAGCTGGAAAGTTATCGGAATCGGTACTGAAGCGATCCGTACTCAAACAACTTCATACGGATCATGTGGCAGAAAATGCAACATTGGATGAAACGATGGCAAAGCATATTGTCACGGAACCACAGATTGGTGCGGATTATGCAGCGGCACAGTTGAACCGGAAATGCGCAGGCGGAATTGATGTACAGGCTGGAAAGTCTCCGGCTGGTGCGGATATTCATATGCCGGATTCCATCGCAGAAGGCACTTCGGTTGTCAGTGCGATGGCGACACGTTGCTTAGGCGGCTCGATGAATCCGATGCTCAGTGTCTATGCGGCACTCAACAATCTGTACTGCAGCGGCGCAGAAGCATACGGCATTATGGTCAACCTTCTTCTCCCGACCTCTGCGAATGAGAATGAACTTCGCAAGTGGGTGAAGATGATTGATACCGTATGCGCGAAGGAAGGAATCGCGGTACTCGGCGGACATACAGAAGTTGTCCGGGCGGTAAATGAGCCGGTCGTGACTGTGACGGCACTCGGCACGGTTGCCGAAGAAAAGCGGATTGGAGCGGGAACGGTTAAGCCTGGCATGGATATTCTGATCACGAAGCAGATTGCTTTGGAAGGTACGGCAATCCTTGCTACGCAGCATGAACAGGAATTATCAGGACGCTACGCGGCTCCTTTTATCGACCGCGCGAAGCGTTTTATCGATTATCTTTCGATTCGTTCGGAGGCTGCAGTCGCCGCAAAGTCTGGCGTTGCAGCGATGCATGACATCTCGGAAGGCGGTGTATTTGGTGCACTCTGGGAGATGGGGCAAAGCTCCGGCGTCGGACTTGAAATTGATCTAAAGAAGATTCCAATCCGTCAGGAGACGGTGGAAATCTGTGAATTTTTCGATCTCAATCCATATAAGCTTGTGTCCGGTGGAGCCGCGGTGATGGCGGCGGAGGATGGTAACGCTTTGGTGCATGCGATAAGGCTGGCGGGAGGCGATGCGACGATCGTCGGTAAGGCGACAGACAGCAACGACCGTGTGCTGATCAATGGAGATGAGAGAAGATTTTTAGAGACCACACAGACGGATGAATTGTGGTAAAGGAGAAATAAATTATGCAAGAAAAAATTTTAACTTTTATAGAGAAGAACAGCAGAATCGACCTCAAAGACCTTGCACTCATGCTTGGTGTCGATGAGGCTTCTGTCATGAATGAGCTGGAAACGATGGAGCAGGAAGGTATCATCTGCGGATACCACACGCTGATCAACTGGGATAAGGCAGGCGTTGAGAAAGTGACCGCGCTGATCGAGGTACGTGTAACACCACAGAGAGGTATGGGATTCGACAAGGTTGCGGAGCGTATCTACAATTATCCGGAAGTGAATTCGGTTTACCTGATCTCCGGTGGATTTGATCTGATGGTAACACTTGAGGGAAGAACACTTCGTGAGATCTCCCAGTTTGTATCCGACAAGCTTTCCGCATTGGATCAGGTGCTCAGCACAAAGACGAATTTTATTCTGAAGAAATATAAGGACCACGGAACGATTATGGCTCCGAAAGCAAAAGATGAAAGGATTATGATGGCATAATGAGAGACCCGTTATCAAAGACAATTAAGACAATCGAGCCATCGGGTATCCGTAAGTTTTTTGACCTTGTCAGTGAGATGGACGATGCAATCTCACTCGGTGTCGGCGAGCCGGATTTCGATACCCCGTGGCATATCAGGGATGAGGGAATCTATTCCCTGGAAAAAGGCAGAACGTTCTATACGTCCAATGCCGGTTTAAAGGATTTAAAGATTGAGATCGCGAAGTATCTCGATCGTAGATTTGATCTGCATTATGATTATAACAAGGAAATTTTCGTAACGGTTGGAGGAAGTGAGGCAATTGATCTCACGATGCGTGCGATGCTCGATCCGGGCGATGAAGTACTGATCCCGCAGCCGAGCTATGTATCGTATGTACCGTGCTGTGTTCTTGCAAACGGAACGCCGGTGATTATTGAACTGAAGGCAGAGAATGAGTTCCGTCTGACGGCAGAGGAACTTGAGGCAGCAATCACGCCGAAGACCAAGCTGCTCGTTATGCCTTTCCCGAACAATCCGACCGGTGCGGTCATGGAGAGGGCAGATCTCGAGGCAGTGGCGGAAGTTGTTAAGAAGCATGATCTGTATGTGCTCAGTGATGAGATCTACTGTGAACTGACTTATCTGGAGAATCATGTATCGATCGCATCCCTTCCGGGAATGAAGGAGCGCACGATCGTGGTCAACGGATTCTCGAAGTCCCATGCGATGACCGGATGGAGACTTGGTTATGCGTGCGGACCGGCTCCAATCTTAAAGCAGATGCTCAAGATTCACCAGTTTGCAATCATGTGTGCACCGACGACCAGCCAGTATGCGGCAATCGAGGCGCTGCGCAACGGAGATGAGGATGTTGCAATGATGCGCGAGCAGTACGATGCGAGAAGACGCTATCTGATGCAGCGTTTCAAGGAGATGGGATTAGAATGCTTTGAGCCGTTTGGCGCTTTCTATGTGTTCCCATGCATCAAGGAGTTCGGTATGACTTCGGATGAGTTTGCAAACCGCCTGCTTCAGACGAAGAAAGTTGCGGTCGTTCCTGGTACGGCATTCGGTCGTTCGGGTGAGGGATTCCTGCGAATCTCCTACGCATATTCACTGGAAGATTTAAAGGTTGCATTGGAGCGTGTGGAGGAATTTATCACGGAGCTTCGCGCAGAAAAAGAAGCAAAGTAAGGATGTAATATGGCAGAGTTAAATATCATTTTACATGAGCCGGAGATTCCGGCAAATACAGGCAATATCGGGCGGACCTGCGTGGCGACCGGCACGAAGCTTCACTTGATCGAGCCACTTGGATTCTCCTTGTCCGAAAAGCACTTGAAGCGTGCGGGCATGGACTATTGGAAGGATCTGGATGTGACAACTTATGAGAACTGGGACGATTTCTGCCGAAGAAATCCAGGCGCAAAGATTTATTACGCTACGACCAAAGGCAGACATGTCTACTCGGATGTTCAGTATGAGCCGGACTGCTTTATCATGTTCGGTAAGGAGAGCGCGGGCATTCCGGAGGAAATCCTGAAAGCGAATCCGGATACGTGCGTGCGCATTCCGATGATCGGAGAGACGCGTTCCTTAAATCTGTCAAATTCGGTTGCAATCGTGCTATACGAGGCGTTGCGCCAGAATCATTTTGACCATATGAAGTTGGAAGGACAGCTCCACAGACTGAGCTGGGATGAATAAGATGGGAATTATTAAAGCAAAAGGCGTAGTACATGAATTCTTCCGAAGAGATGAGGAAGGCAATGTGGAATCGATCACGACCGCTTTGGACCATGTGGATCTGGATGTGAAAGCAGGTCAGTTTATCGCAATCCTCGGACATAATGGTTCCGGCAAGTCGACACTTGCGAAGCATATTAACGCTTTACTGACACCAAATGAGGGAACCCTCTGGGTGGATGGCATGGATGTGCTCGATGAGGAGAATACGATCCCGGTCAGAAAGACCGCAGGCATGGTGTTTCAGAATCCGGACAACCAGATTATTGCGAGCGTGGTTGAGGAAGATGTCGGATTCGGTCCGGAAAATATCGGCGTGCCGACAGATGAAATCTGGGAGCGCGTGGACAAGAGTCTTGCAGCGGTTGAGATGACGAAGTATCGCAAGCATTCGCCGAACAAGCTTTCCGGTGGACAGAAGCAGCGTGTTGCGATTGCAGGCGTTGTGGCGATGGAGCCGAAATGCATCATTTTCGATGAGCCGACGGCGATGCTCGATCCGAATGGACGTAAAGAAGTCATCGCTACTGCACACGAACTCAACAAGACGAAGGGTGTTACAATTCTGCTGATCACGCATTATATGGAAGAAGTCGTGGATGCGGATTATGTCTATGTCATGGAAAAAGGCAAAATTATCATGGACGGTACGCCGCGTGAAATCTTCTCACAGGTGGACAAGCTCAAGGAACATCGTCTGGATGTGCCGCAGGCGACTCTCGTTGCAGACGAACTGCGTAAGTCGGGACTGCCGATTCCAGCAGGAATTCTGACGAGAGAAGAACTCGTGGATGAGATTATGAAACTGGCGTAAAATTATAAGGCTATGAAAGGTGAATTATGAACTTACACAAATGTGTGTTGAATGAATCACCCTGAGGTATGAGATGGCATCAATTATACTTGATAAAATAAATTACAGTTACAGTGAGGGCACTGCATATCAGATCCAGGCTCTCAAAGATATCAACTTACAGATTGAAGAGGGACAGTTTATCGGAATCATTGGACACACCGGTTCCGGAAAGTCGACGCTGACACAGCTTCTGAACGGACTTCTGCGTGCCACGAGCGGTCATATCTATGTGGATGGAGAAGATATCTATGATGAAGATTATGACATGAAGAAGCTCCGCAACAAGGTTGGTCTGGTGTTCCAGTATCCGGATCATCAACTTTTTGAGACGACCAATTTTGAGGATGTGTGTTTCGGGCCGAAGAATCAGGGACTCGATCGCAAGGAAGTAGAGCTTCGTGCGTTCGAGGCGTTGCAGAATGTCGGGTTCCCGGAGGATTTGTATTATCAGCCGCCGTTTGATCTGTCCGGTGGACAGAAGCGCCGCGTGGCGATCGCGGGTGTGCTTGCGATGAAGCCGGAGGTACTGATCCTTGACGAGCCGACTGCGGGACTGGATCCGGCGGGACGTGACGAGATCTTAGGCCTTGTGTCGAAGATGCACAAGGAACTTGGTATCACGATCATTCTTGTATCACACAGCATGGAAGATGTTGCGGAGTACGTGGAGCGCCTGATTGTTATGAACCAGGGAGAAGTCATGTATGACGGTGCGCCGAAGGAAGTCTATGCACACTACAAGGAACTTGAGGCGGTTGGTCTTGCTGCCCCGCAGGTTACTTATTTAATGAACGAACTTGCCGGGAAGGGACTTCCGGTCGACACCGGAGCTACCACGGTCAAAGAGGCTGCACAGTCGATACTGGCGGCACTTCACAAGTAAGGAGAAATTATGTTAAGAGATATTACTCTGGGCCAGTATTATCCGGCGGATTCCGCTATCCATAAACTGGACCCGCGCGTAAAGCTTTTTTCAACATTTGTATATATTATTGCGCTGTTCGTATTTCGCGGCGTATTGGGACTGGCACTTATTACGGGAATGTTAGTCTATATGGTGAAGGCATCAAAGGTGCCATTCAAGTACATTGTCAAGGGACTGAAGGCAATCATCGTGCTTTTGCTTCTGACTTCGTTTTTCAATCTCGTGTTTACGCCGAGCGGAACGGAATACTGGAGTTGGGGACCGTTTCATGTGACGAGTGTCGGTATTGCAAATGCAGTCGTTATGACGATCCGCCTGGTCTATCTGATCATCGGAACATCACTGATGACATTGACAACGACACCGAACCAGCTGACGGACGGATTGGAAAAGGCGTTATCGCCACTCAACCGGATCAATGTTCCGGTGCATGCGATCGCGATGATGATGTCGATCGCTTTGCGTTTTATCCCGATCCTGATCGAGGAAACGGACAAGATCATGAAAGCGCAGATGGCGCGTGGCGCCGATTTCGAACATGGCAATCTGATCCAGAAAGCAAAGAATATGATTCCGCTTCTGATCCCACTTTTCGTGTCGGCATTCCGGCGCGCGGATGATCTGGCGATGGCGATGGAAGCCCGTTGCTACAATGGAGGCGAAGGACGCACGAAGATGAAGCCGCTTCGTTACACGAAGAATGATCATGTGGCTTATCTAATCGTGATCGCGTTTCTCGTGCTTGTGATCGCAGCAAGAATTGTATTTCCTTGGCCACAGTAGGAGGTGCCTGAGATGCGCGTGAAAATGATCGTGGCGTACGATGGCACGAATTACTGCGGCTGGCAGATCCAGCCGAACGGTGTCACGATAGAACAGAAATTGAATGAAGCGTTGTCGACACTTCTCGGAGAAGAGATCAAAGTGACCGGAGCGAGCCGTACGGATGCGGGTGTGCATTCACTCGGTAACGTATGCATTTTCGATACGAATACAAGGATGCCTGCGGAGAAGATCAGTTACGCAGTCAATCAGAGACTGCCGGAGGATATTGTCGTACAGGATTCCTGCGAGGTGGATGAGGAGTTTCATCCGCGTTTCTCGAAGAGCCGCAAGACGTATGAATACCGGATCCTGAATCGACGCTTCCGTATGCCGACAAGAAGACTCGATACTTATTTTTATCACCATCCGCTGGATGATAAGAAGATGCAGCAGGCGGCGCAGTATCTGGTCGGTGAGCATGATTTCAAAAGCTTTTGCGCAGCGAACGCACAGTCGCAGACTAGTGTGCGGACAATCTACCGCTGCGAGGTGACGCGGGAGAACGATATCATTACAATCTCTGTTACCGGAAATGGATTCCTATACAATATGGTCCGTATTATCGCAGGAACGTTGATCAAGGTCGGCTGCGGTGAGTTAGAACCGGAGTCGATTAAGGACATTCTTGCAGCGTGTGATCGTAGTGCAGCGGGACCGACCGCTCCAGCGCATGGACTGACGATGATCGGATTAGAGTATGAACGTTAGCAACGAGAAAAATCGAAGATTTTTCGAGTGGAGCACGGCGAGTTTATACACATAAATTCACAAAAATTCATCAAGAAAATCTTGACATAAGAATTATCAGGTAATATAATATGTAAGTCTGTGATAGTACGTAAATGTAAGCCAAAGCCCCGGCGAGCATTTAAACTATATAGAAGCCGAACAAAGAAGTAGCGTCCGGACATTACGAGACTTCAGATTGTTCGCAGAAGTTATGGAACATTGATCAAGGAGGAAAACCCATGAAAACATTTATGGCTAGTCCTGCTACCATCGATAGAAAATGGTATGTAGTAGACGCTGAAGGTAAGACATTAGGACGTTTAGCATCAGAAGTTGCTAAGGTATTAAGAGGAAAGAATAAAGCAATCTTCACACCACACATCGATACCGGTGATTATGTAATCGTTGTTAACGCTGAGAAGATCAAGGTTACTGGTAAGAAGTTAGAGCAGAAAGTTTACTATCGTCACTCTGATTACGTTGGAGGAATGAAGGAGACAACTCTTAAGGAGATGCTCAACAAGCATCCTGAGCGTGTCATCGAGTACGCTGTTAAGGGAATGCTTCCAAAGGGACCTCTGGGACGTCAGATGTATACTAAGTTATTCGTATACGCTGGACCAGATCACAAGCATGCAGCTCAGAAGCCAGAAGCTTTAACATTCTAATCAGAGGGAGGTAAATGACATTGGCTACTACAAAGTATTACGGAACAGGAAGAAGAAAATCATCTGTTGCTAGAGTATATTTAGTACCTGGAACAGGAAAGATTACAATCAATAAAAGAGACATTGACGAGTATTTAGGACTTGAGACACTTAAGGTTGTTGTTCGTCAGCCATTAGTTGCAACTGAGACAGTTGACAAGTTTGACGTATTAGTAAACGTACGCGGTGGTGGATACTCAGGACAGGCTGGAGCAATCAGACACGGTATCGCTCGTGCATTACTTCAGGTAGACGCTGAGTACAGACCTACACTTAAGGCTGCCGGATTCTTAACAAGAGATCCACGTATGAAAGAGCGTAAGAAATACGGTCTCAAAGCAGCTCGTAGAGCACCACAGTTCTCAAAGAGATAATTTCTCTTATCGGAGTATATATCAAAGATTTTATCCCGGAAGCCTGGCTTCCGGGATTTTTTTGCATTTTTATTTCTGACTATTCTTTTCCGATGGGGTGTAAGGATGTGTTGATTTTGCGGCATTCTTGGAATTGATATTATGAACACCTTCCATATAATTAACCATTCGCATAATAAGTTCTTTTTCTTCTACGGTGAAATCTGTGATTACAACGGTATCTTCTTTATCAATGCCTAAGAGATAATCGGTTGTTGTGTGAAAGATTCTGCTGAGAGTAACCAGATTGTCAAGAGTTGGTTTAGAAATGCCCATTTCCCATGCGTTAACACCGGACCTTGTCACACCCATGCGTAGTGCAAGATCGGTCTGCGTCATTCCGGATCGTTCACGAAGATCGTGAATGCGTTCATATAAAGAATTCTTCATTAATAATCTCCAAAATCTAAAAATTTATTAAAGTTGTCTAACAATTATGTATATTCTATAAGATAATAAGTGAATGTGAATAATCAGAGGCGATAAAGAAGAGTTGACAACAGAAAAAACAAAATTTAATGTACAGTAATAATAATCGTAAATGCATAGTTCTATTTGACAAAACGATGTAAAGTGCTATTATTTAGAATGATAAATATAAAACGTTGACATCATAGTAAAACCTAAGAGAAAATGCTGCAAATAACAAGGGATAATGTTGAATGAGTAAGGTTTTGATTATAACCACGACAAGTGGTTTCTTGTCTCAATTTGAATTAAATAATGTCAAACTTCTTCAAGAAAGAGGATATCAGGTGCATTATGCAACGAACTTTGGTGTGCCTGTTTATGAAGTAAAGGATGACACACTTCGAAACATGGGTGTTGTATTGCATCATATCAGCATTGAAAAAAATCCCTTCAAAATCAAGAAAAATATATGGGCGTTAAGAGAACTTACAAGAATTATAGAGCGTGAGCAGATTGACGTCATACATTGCCACAATCCTAATGGTGGCGTGCTTGGACGTCTTGCTGCAGCATTCAGTAAGAGAAAACCATTTGTTATCTATACTGCCCATGGTTTTCATTTCTTTAAGGGGGCGCCGGTCAAAAACTGGTTGTTTTATTACCCTGTAGAGAAGATGCTGGCAAAGTTGTCTGATATTATTATTACCATTAATCATGAAGATTATAACCGGGCAAAGAGGTTTCGTTATAAGAAGCATGGAAGTGCAGAGCTGATTCCAGGTGTCGGAGTAGATCTTGGCCTGTTTGAACCAATAGAAGCGCATAACGAGAATCGTGAAAAAAGAGCTGTGATCCGAGAACAATGGGGAATACCTCGTGATGCGTTCCATATCGTGTCTGCTGGAGAGCTCAATGAAAACAAAAATCACATCGTCGTAATTAAAGCGCTGGCGCAGCTCCAAAATAAAAATATTTATTACAGTATTTGCGGAGAAGGTGATCGTCACGATGCGTTGGATGAAGAAATTCAGAGGAATGGACTGTCGGATCGGGTTGTTTTGCGTGGATATAGAAATGATATGTCAGAAATTATGAAGACGGCAGATCTGTCGGTTTTTCCATCCATTCGTGAAGGAATGGGGATGGCAGCACTGGAAGCGATGGCTAGTGGTATTCCGTTAATTGTCGCTGATAATCGTGGAACGAGAGAATATATTACAGACCATGAGAATGGATTGGTATGTCAGGCGGATTCTGTCCGGGAATTTGCGCAGGCAATCCAGTTTATGTATGAGAATTCCCAAAAGAGAGAGTTATTTGCAAAGAATGCGTTGCAGTCTGTTCAACAATTTTCACTGCAGCAATCTGAGAAACGAATGCGGCAGATCTATGCGAGACTGCCGGAAAACAAATTTGTTTCCGTCGAATATGAGACTGTGGCTCCAATGATCTCTGTAATTATGGGGGTCTATAATCAACGGGACTTAACCGTGTTTGATAAAGCAGTCAGTTCGGTCTTGAATCAATCGTACGATAATTTCGAATTCCTGATTTACAACGATGGTTCTTCGCTAAGAGAAGTAAACGAATATATCACTGGTTTACGTGATAGAGATACAAGAATCCATGTGATTACTTCGCAGGAGAACCATGGATTGGGATATGCATTAAATCGGTGCATCGACATTGCAAGGGGCAAATATTTGGCACGTATGGATGCAGATGATGTATCCTATCCGAATCGTTTTGCAGAAGAGATTATGTTTCTTGAACAACATCCGGAATACATGTGGTGTGGATCTAACTGCAAATTGATGGATGAGAATGGCATCTGGGGAGATGGAATACGACCGGAGAATCCGGGAACAGAAGACTATCTGAAATATTCGCCTTATATACATCCGACCGTTATGTACCGCGCAAGTCTGTTTAAGAAAGTAGCAGGCTATGCAGAAAGCAAGAAGACTCTTCGATGTGAAGATTATGAATTATTCATGCGACTGTTCGGATTAGGCTATAAAGGATATAACATTCAGAAGACATTACTATACTATCGTGTTGATCGGAAGAAGTACCATACCCGCTCATGGATTAATCGTTTTAGAGAGGGGCAGGTTCGATATGAGGGTTTCCGAGGCTTAGGCATTTTATGGCCAAAAGGATGGTTGTATATCTTCCGTCCTATTGCAAGCCGGATCGTTCCATCAGCCTTGACGGCAAAAGCCAAGGAACGGATTGCCGAATTGTAACGGGAATGGGTGAGATGTATGACAAAGTATGGAAAACAGCAGAATACAGCACCAAGAATAGAAACCTATCTTGAGATATTAAAGCAGGATGAACTCCTGTATCGGACGGCGCAACAGTGCATAACAGAATTGGATGAACCGGAAGATCAGATGTATGTTGTCTGCTGGGCTCCGGCATTGGTACGATACGTTGCGTGGGTATTGGAGGAGGCTGTCAGGGATGGACACAAAAGGCTATATTTCCTCGCCAGAGATGCATATCCTATGTATCTGGTAGCCAGGAAACTCACAGAGAAGTTAAACGTTCCGGTTGAAATTCGTTATCTGCGTGTGTCAAGGTATTCGCTTCGGATACCAGAATACCATCTGTTGGGCGAACAATGTCTGGACCGCATTTTCCTGTCAGGGATCGATGTCAGTCTTTATCAGATATTGAAGAGGGCAGGTCTTAAGAAAGAAGAAATCAGTCGTATCAGTGAAGAACTTCACTGTAATGGAATATTGAGAAAGAATCTGAACCCGAGACAAATTACAGAACTCAAGCAATATGTCCTAAAGTGTTGCAGAGAACATAAGACGGATTTGTTGGACACGATTTATGTAAGGTCCAAAGCTGCTTATAACAGTACCATTGGTTATTTAAAGCGGGAAGGACTATTGGATCCGGTCAGGTATGGTGTGGTTGATAGCGGCTGGGTGGGAACCATTCAACAGAGTCTGAGAAATATACTAAAAGAGTCGCAACCTGAGATCCAGATTACCGGATATTATTTTGGACTGTATGCATTACCAAAGGATCGGACTGGCTGTCATTATAAAGCATATTTTTTTGAGCCGCAGGGAAGCATCCGGCGTAAGGCAGAGTTCAGCAATTGCCTGTATGAGGTGATGTACAGCGAACCGTGCCCGATGGTAAAAGGATATGGCAACGGACAATATGAGCCGGTATTTTCGGAGATTGATAATCCGAATAAAGATAACCTGAGAAGAAATCATCATATTCTGGAACGTTATATGGAGATTTTGGTGAGTATCGCAAGACAGGCAGATATTGTACAAGTCAACGTCAATGCGATACCTGAAAAACAAATTCTGTCTGATGGTAAGGGAATTCGTATGGTGCAGCAGCTTTACAGCACTGTGATGGCAACACCGAATGCGTGGGAAGCTGATTGGTATGGCAGGCAGCTTTTCTCTGACGATCTGGCAGATGATCACATGAGAGGGATTGCAAATGAATTAAGCCAAAAGGAAATTCGTAATCTACGGATTTGTAAGAAGCTTTTGATTATGCTGGGACTGTCTCATCAGGAACTGCATGAGAGTGGCTGGATCGAGGGAACTATCGTGAATGCCGGAAAGCACGTTGCAGCCAATCTGAGAGCCGCAAGAAGAGCAAAGTACCTCACCTATTTAAGACAAAGTATGAAAGCAAGAAAACAAAGGATTAAATAAATGTTTGAAGCAGTTGGAGTATTGGCGGTAAGTGCCTGCATTCTACAAATGGTATATGAGAAATTTGATGAGCAGCGCATGACCGTAGACTATACAGAAGAAAATAAACAATTTCAGCAGCAGAAGTTGCGGGAGGCAGAAGAGAATGCCAGGACCATCCTGCCTTACCTGGAACAGGAGAAGGCGAAGCATGAGGATGCGCCGGTAATTCAGGTGCAGGATTTGACGATGCGTTTTCGTATTGCAACGAACAATGTATCCGGAATCAAGGAATATATGATCCAGACGCTGCGCAAGCAGATGTCGTACAAAGAATTATATGCATTAAACCATATTAACTTCAATGTGTATAAAGGTGAAATTGTTGGAATTATTGGAACAAACGGATCCGGTAAATCGACACTTCTTAAGATTGTATCCGGTGCGCTCAACCCGACAAGCGGACAGGTAAGTGTGGACCAAAGCAAGGTGCAGCTGCTTACACTCGGAACCGGATTTGATATGGAATTGTCCGCAAAAGAAAATGTATATCTCAATGGAGCAATCATTGGATACTCCAGAAGTTTTATCGATGAACATTATCAGGAAATTGTAGATTTTGCAGAATTGGAAGGTTTCATGGAAGAAAAAGTGAAGAACTTTTCTTCCGGAATGGTGTCACGACTCGGGTTCTCGATCGCGACTGTTGCAGGCGCAGCAGAGATATTGATCCTGGATGAAGTACTTTCGGTAGGAGACGAGTTCTTCCGCAAGAAGAGTCTGGCAAGAATCAAAGAATTAATCCATGGAGGTTCGACCGTGCTTATGGTATCGCACGGTATGCAGACCATTATTGACAACTGTACAAAAGTGGTATGGATTGAGCAGGGAAACATGCGAATGATTGGTGAACCGCATAAAGTATGTCGGGCCTATCGCATGCAGTACAATGAATCATAATCTGGTAAAAAATCTGAGCTCAGATTTTTTATATAAAACTCACATTGGGAAAGGAGACTATTGTCATGAAAATGAAAAAGTTAGCTGCACTTGTATTAGCAGCAACCGTACTTACAACGACGGTAGCACCTGCCGTAGCAACACCTGTATATGCTGCAACTGCAGCACAGACTGCTACAGATGCAACACCTGAGCAGGAGGTTACTGTAAAGAAGCCTGCAAAGGCAACTGTTAAAGCAACAGCAACTACCGCTACAGTTACAATCAAGAAAGTAGAAGGTGCAGAGGGATATCAGATCCAGTACTCTACATCCAAGAAATTCACAAAGAAGACTACAAAGTCTGCAACAACAAAGAAGACATCTTACAAGGTTAAGAAGCTCAAGAAGAAGACAACTTACTATATTCGTGTCCGTGCATACACACTGGATGAGAATGGTAAGAAAGTTTACTCTAAGTGGACAACCGTAAAGAAAACAACAACAAAATAGTATTAACAAAAATGTGAGTTTACTGTAGGAGTCAGAGTACTCTGGCTCCTATTAGTTTTGACAATAGGGGAAATATTCTTGAAAAAGATTAGAGAAGAGTCCGTCAAGATGTTTGTGGTGCTGATGTTCACATTGTTGCCACTGTATTATTCGGACAATTATTACAACATATTACATGATAAAAGAGACGTATATGGGCTGTTTACACTTATACTTGCAGGCATATTGGTCTGCAGTCTGCTGGTCAGCTTCTGTCTCACGATCAGGCATAAGCAGCTGAAAGAAAACATAAAGAAGGAATTTCATAAAACGAGCGCGTTGGATATCACTATGATCCTGTTCGGAATCGTAGCAGTCGTATCGACCGTATATAGTTCGGATGCAGAACAGTCGTTGACAGGAGAGGCGGCATGGGACGTTGGCGCCATAATGATTGTTTGCAGCGTGTTTTTATACTTTGCCATCTCCAGATGTTATTCCGGCAAGGGCGATATATGGGCATATCTGTACTGCGGAACACTGGCAGTCCTTGTAATCGGTGTGATCGACCGGTTGGGATACGACTTCCTTGTAATGCACGATGAGATACCGTTGCAATACAACATCTTTATCTCGACAATCGGCAATATCAATTTCTGGGCAGCGTATCTGTCGGTGATTATTCCGTTTTTTATTCTGGCACCGGGATTCATACAGGGGAAACTCAAGAAATTGTGCATTTATCTGTTACTGTTGATTGCGTATTTTAGTTTGTTTATAACACTCACCAACACAACGTATCTTGGAATCGGAGTGGCGATGCTTTTTGTCATATGGTATTCCTTGCAGAAGACGGGCCGGCTGATGAATCTTGCCATCAACGGAATCCTATTTACGGTAGCAGGAGTAGCCGCGGAGGTGTTGTGGAGAAATCCTTATACGCCGCGTCCAATTGATACGGATACGGTTACATTACTGCTTCTGCAGCATCATCTGTATCTCATTCCGGGAGCTGTTGGAATCATTATTATTGTATTCCTTTTAGTGACAAGTGCCTTGTCGGTGAAGGCTCGGAAGAAGGTAAATCGAATTGTTGAGCGATACTTTAGCAAGATATGGATTGAATTGATTCTCATCGGAGTAATTGGACTAGTATACTATCTGATTTACAATTACAGTCTGGAATTATTCAATTATCGGGGATCCATCTGGTATTTCGCATTCAACGGATTTCTGGATGGAAACATATGGCAGAAAATCATGGGTGTTGGACCGGGACTTCTTGATACTGTCACACAGGCGCAGATTGCGAAAGCCGACTTCTACGTTGAGTGGAACTGGTTTTACTGTACGGCACACAATGATCTGCTGGAATACCTTGTGACAACCGGTATTGTGGGAACCGTATTAAAACTGATGATGTATATTCTGCCGTATATCATGTATGCACGAGGAAAAAGCAGAAAATCAGAGAAGGCAGCAGTTCTGGCGGCATTAACCGGATTCATCGGACAAGGACTAATGACCGGTCCGTATATTCTGACATATGCATTCTATACGATTTTCCTCGGTGTGATGGCAGCTTACGATCGGATGGATAAGGCACAATGAGAAACAAAATGGACATAAAACAATATTGGTTTGTTCTCTGGGAGCTGACCAAGAGAGAATTAAAGCGGAAATACGCAAGGAGCTTCCTTGGAATCCTGTGGAGCTGTGTGTATCCGCTGATGCGTATGGCATTAGTTGTTGTATTGTTCTCAACAATCTTCAACAAAGGAATCGAGAAATACCCGGCATATTACTTTGTCGGATTTCTCATCTTCGAATTCTTTGCCACAGCGACGCAGACCTCGCTCACAACGCTGAAGGATAATCGGAATTTGCTGATCAAATCGAAGCTTCCGCGCGAGCTGTTTGTGTTGTCACGCGTCCTGACAGCCTTCGTCAATTTCCTGCTCGGATGTATTCCGTTTGCAGCAGTGCTCGCATGGTATCGCGCAAGGGTGACCTGGTATTATCTTATGATTCCGGTGGTATTGTTGTTGCTTCTGCTTTTTACAGCAGGAATGTCGTATGTGGTATCCATCTGGTTTGTGTTCCAGAGGGATGCAAGGAATATCTATTCCAATTTCATCTTCATCCTGCGATTCTTCGTAGCGATGTTCTACTCGGTAGAATGGGTGTCGGATGGAGTCAAATGGGTGATAAAGCACAATCCGGTGTATGCGTACATCTATGTGATGCGCCAATGTGTTGTGTATGGTCAGTGGCCGGAGACCATGTACCTCATACAGATGGTTGCGTGGGCATTCGGAATGCTTGCCTTTGGAATCCTGATATTCAAAAATTATGAGAATGAAGTAGTGGAGAGATTGTAGTGGGAAAGACGCAGCAGATAATTGAGCGAAGAGTGGACGAACTACGGCAGAACATGTTCGTCATTCATCAGCTTGTGATACGTGATAAAAAAAGAAGCCTGTCATCCACCTTTATGGGCGAATTGTGGGAAGTTATCAACCCACTGATCAATATGGTGGTGATGGTACTGGTGTTTGGAAAGATGTTCAGTTATGGAATTGCGGGGGGATTTCCGCTCTATGTTCTTACAGGAACAACCATTTATGGATTGTTTACATCGGGAACAACGATGTGTCTGAATGCGTTAATGGGAAATAAAAATTTCCTGATTAAAACACAGTTACGAAAAAATGTGTATGTGGATCAGAAAATCTTGCTGGCTTTTCGTAACTTCTTGTTTTCCTTAATGATCTATGCATTTGTGATTGCATTATACCGGATTCGACCGAGTGTTACCTGGTTGTTATTTATACCGGATATCCTTCTTATGTTGGTTATGATGCTTGGAATTGGAAAGATACTTGCGGTTATTAACGTAACGTTCGCAGATATCACGTATTTCTATAAGATCTTTACGTTGTTTCTGATGTACGGATCGGCAATCTTCTATCGGGTTGATCGGTTATCACCAACAATGCAGAAGTGTATGACGATTCTGAATCCGTTGTATACGGTAATTTCAATCGCGAGAGAATGTGTGATGGAGCGGATGTATCCGAATTGGAAGCTTTGGGCGATTGCGAGTGTGTATGCAGGTGGAAGTTATGTAGTGGGAACGGTTTTCTTTAATCGGAAAATTGAGGATATAGTGGCGAAGATGTAGGAGTTCAAATAATAGGAAGGGATGAAAATAAGAATGGAAGAAGTGTATGTATCGATTGTGGTTCCAGTGTGTAATGTTGAAAGGTATCTTAAAGAGTGCTTGGATAGTATTTTGAAACAGACGCTCAAAAATATTGAGATTATATGTGTTGATGATGGATCGACTGATAATTCACTATCAATTTTGCAATCATATGAGAAAAAGGATTCAAGGGTAAGGGTAGTTACAAAAGATAATTCTGGATATGGAAATACAATGAATGTTGGAATGGAATTAGCAAAAGGAAAATATATCGGAATCGTTGAATCAGATGATTATGTCGATCCTAGAATGTTTGAACGATTATATGATACGGCAGAAAAATATCAGACTGAAATTGTTAAATCTGATCATTATATTTTTTCCACGAAGGATGGTAAGAAGCAGAGTGAGTACCGATGGGTATGTCCGATGGAATATTACAATAAAATATTAAATTCTTATATTTGTCCTGAAATTTATACATTTACTATGATGAATTGGACGGGAATATATCGGACAGATTTTGTAAGGAAAAACAATATTAAGCATAATGAGACACCGGGTGCAAGTTTTCAGGATAATGGATTTTGGTATCAGGTAATTTCTCTCGCAAAAAAAATTGTATTTATTAATGAAGCTTTCTATTATTACAGACAAGATAATCCAAATTCATCGATTAATAATAAGAAAAAAGTTTATTGTATTTGTGATGAGTACAAGTTTATGACGCAGTTTTTAAATAATCATTCAGAATTAGGTGAGGAATATCATAAACGTTTTTTTGAAAAGAAATTTTTTAATTATATGAATTCTTATAATCGAATTTCGGATGCATATAAATTAGAATTTTTAGAAACGATTCGCCAAGAATTTGATAATGACTTAAAAGATCCATTATTAAGGCGTGAAAACATAGATCCATGGGTATTTCAACAGATTAATAGAATAATCGATTCGCCAAGATTATTTTATATAGAAAACGAATTATGGACTTATAGGGAAGAATATGCAAAAGTTCATGAGGAATTAATAAAAATTAGAAATTCTGAAGAATTTAAAAAGGGGTTAAAAATAAAAAGATTATTTGGAATGCGTGTTTAAAAGGAGAAAAAGGTGAAAATTATAGAGTGTTCGGGTACTGAAAAAAGAATAAATTGTCAAGAGATGCCGTTAGTATCAGTTATAATTCCTGTTTACAATAGTGAAAGTTATTTGAAAGAATGCCTAGATTCTGTTTTAAATCAGACGTATAGAAACATAGAAGTAATATGTGTAGATGATGGATCTGTAGATCATTCGTTAGAAATTTTGAAGTATTATGAGAATAAGGATTCGAGAATGCAAGTCTATACACAAGCGAATAAGGGACCATCAGCAGCAAGAAATAAAGCGTTAGACAATGCAAATGGAGAATATATCAGCTTTGTTGATTCGGATGATTTCTTACAGCTAAATACATACGAAATTTTGATTGAATGTGCATTGCAACAACAATCATGGGATTTGATTATATTTGGTGGAAATATTATTGGAGCGAACGACAAATATTTCGCAGATAAGTTAACGACAGAGTTTAAGCAATATATAAACTGTGCCCCAGGAAATGTTGTTTTTAATGAGAAAGCAGCAAGACCTTTTTTATGGTTGCATTTCATTAAAAGAGAATTACTTGAAAGACCTCATAAGATTAGATTTGAAGAGAGTATAAATCTAGGAGAGGATCAAATTTTTCAGTTTGAATATGTTCCTCGGGCTAAAAATGTAATGGTAATAGATCAGAAATTATATAATTACCGAATGGATAATAATGCATCCTTAATGCAATTGTATAATAATCGAAAGATAAAGAAGACAGAATGTCATTTTGAAATTATTGAAAAGGTAATAGAAAATTGGAAGAAGGATGGACGTTATAGTATATATCAGGACGATATTTGGACATGGGCAGTTCAATTGATTTATTGGACAATTAATGAATTACCAATTGAATTTAGGAGAGAATATTCGAATAAATTACTAGAACTAATGGAACAAAATTGTGTTAGAGAATATTTACTTGCCAGTTATGAAAAGGCTCATTATAAAGAATTAATTGAATGGTCAAGGAGTGAAATGTCGGCTGAGGATGAGGTATTGCAATTAAAGACACAGTTAGAAAGAGAAAAATACGAAATAAACGAAACAACAAAATCTAAAGCGTTTAAGATAGGAAAAATTTTGACAAGAAAAAGTAAGCGCTTAACATTAAGTAAATATAATACATAGATAAGTAGAGAGGAAATAAGTAAATGTTAGAATTATATTGTATAGATATTCCAGTTTTAATGAGCCTGGCATTAGCATACAGATATTGTAAGAGTTCAAATAGTAGAATTGTTGCACTTGTTGATAAGATGACATATGAAAATCGTAATATGTTAGATGTTTTAGAAAATATGAAGAAAGAAGGCATATTCTATGATGTTATAGAAGATAATGTGTTTTTTGATTGCTATCGTGAAACAACTATTTCTGAATATGAACAGTATGTATCGGATTATTATGATTTAATATTAAAAAATGCTGGATATATATTAGATGATTTTGAAAAAATTGTTTGCTTCAATGATTGGTGGGATGGAAGAATAAATTTATATTTTAATATAAAAAAGAAAGTATATAAGTGGGTGCAACTTGATAAAAACAATTTGCAAGAGCACATATATGTTAAGGGAACAGCAAGCGATGTTTTTTTCAAATTAATGAATAAATATAAAACTTTATCACCGTTTGCCCCATATGCTTCTCCATGTATATTGGCTGACTGCAATATGAAATTGAGAGACAAAATTTCTGGTGAGGTGGAAGTTTTTGACTTCGCAATTGAATTAAATCATATTCCAGAAGAAATAATTGGAAAAGTGATTGAGGCATATGGAATTTCTGCTGATAAAGATCTAGTATTATTTTTACCGAACAGTTATGGCTATTTATATGATGTGTTACCTCAAAAAGCCGAGAAAGTATGGAAAGAGTATTTGTTTGATGAATGGCTTTATTATGGTGTACGAATTGCACAGGACTATTATTTCGAATCGGGTGAAGAAATCATAGTTAAACCGCATCCCAATGATCCAATAAGCGAAGAACGATTAAAGAAAGTGATGAATGAAAAAGCAAGTATATTATCGACAGCACCATGGGAGTGGCTTAGACGATATATGCTAATTAAACAAATTCACTTTTCAAAAGCTATTGGAATTGCATCTACGGCACTTGATTCGTTGGATAATAAAATTTGTGATCGTAAAATAATTTTGGGTGATACATATCGTAAAGTTTGGTTTTTTTATGATGCAATATATGTTGCACTTGAATATTGTAAAAATGTTTGTGAACCAATAGTTGCAAATGAATATTTAAAAGAACATGCTATAAAAATCGCAAAATCTAAATTGGGAGAGACGCATTTTGATTTTGCTGAATTAAATGATCGCGAAGCAAGGATATTATGGCTGGATACAATGGAGTATGACGATAAAGATTCAATGGGTGTGAAATTGAGTAAAGCAAAAGAGAATGATATTGTTGTGCTTTTTAATATTGGATATACAAATGGCTTATTGTTGGAGCAGATATCACATAAATATTTATCTTGCATAGAGTTTAAATTAGAAGGACATGCGGAACATTTGATTGATTATGGAAAAAAGAATTCCTTATGGATTTATTCTAGAGATGAAAAGGTTCATTGTGAGATCCAGGCATTTCAAATAAAAGAGAAAATGTGTAGTCGACAGATGTATTTGCATGCACGCTCTTTATCAAGAGATGAAATGGAAAATAACTTATATATATTTTCGTTACAAAAAGAAGTGACTGAGTTAGGACAATTAAATATGGTAAGGTCAAAGCAGATTCCTAAATTGTTATGGAATAGTGCGAAGAGTTTCGAAGAGCTTGAGAAAAATCTCTTAAAGGAGAGTGACATTATTGTTTACCTGGACATGCTCCAAAGGCTTAGCAAAAAATATGTCATTGTATTAGCGGTCAAGGATACCCCAGGAAATTGTATGGATGATTTTGTTGTTGAACAAATAAAAGGAATTGGTTTTAAGAATTTTAACAATGAGCTATGGCGAATGTACATAGGTATTTCGATTCCTCAAGGAGTGATTATAGATCAAGTGGCAAAGGATAAAGAGGGACAAGTATATGAATCTATTATAGTATCAGGGCATGAAATCAAAGTTTGGAGTAAACCATGGCGCAACGGAAATATAGCAAGCATTCAGATTGATGATAGGGAACATGCAGTAAACAAACGTGGAATTAATATAGTGTTATATGACCCGAATGAGAATAAAGTTATAGATTCGATAGCGTATGATGCACATACAACGGATAAAAGATTTTATAGGTAACAATGATATTATGTTTAATGCGAGGTGTATAAATGAAAGTAGTAGCTTTAGTTCCAATTAAAATGAATAATGAAAGAACACCAGGAAAAAACACAAAAAGATTCCACGATGGAACGCCACTTATTCAATGTATTTTGAAGTCATTAAATAAGTGTAACGAGGTAGATGAAACATATGTGTATTGCAGCAAAGAAGAGATAAAAAATTATATGATTCCAGGAACGCGCTATTTGAAAAGAGATGAAAAATATGATACAGCACAGGCTGATGTCAATGACATGTTTAGAACTTTTTCGTTGACGATCCCGGCGGATATTTATGTGTTGGCTCATGCAACAGCACCTTTTTTAAAGCCAGAGTCTATTGATTATGGAGTTAGGCAAGTCAAAACTGGAAATTATGATTCTGCTTTAGCGGTTAAAAAGATGCAGGAGTTTATTTGGAAAGATCAAAAACCTTATAATTATAATACAGAAAAAATACCAAGAACGCAGGATTTAGAGCCTTTATATGTGGAAACTACAGGGTTATATATTTTTACGAAGGAGGTAATTCAAAATAGAAGAAGTAGAATAGGCGTTAAACCATTTATGATTGAAGTGACAAAACAAGAAGCAACGGATATTAATGATCCAGAAGATTTTGTAATTGCAGATGCTATAAATGAATATAGAACAAATGTTCTCGGGGGGGGGGGGAGATAACTATTCTCTCGTAATTTGTTTAAGTCGTACCCTTTGTGTAATGGCAAGGGAGGTGGCTTAAATGAAAATTATAGCAGTAATACCGGCGAGATATAAGTCGTCAAGATTTCCAGGTAAACCATTAGTTGATATTTGTGGAAAGCCGATGATTTGGTGGGTATATCAGAAGTGTAAAAAAGTTAAGGATTTTGAAGCGGTGTATGTTGCTACGGATGACCGAAGAATTTTTGATATTTGCAAATCATTAGATATGGAAGTATTGATGACATCTGACTTACATAAAACCGGAACAGATCGAATTGGAGAAGTGGCAGAAATGATACCGGCTGACCTTGTTGTGAATGTACAGGGGGATGAGCCATTGCTTGAACCATCCACAATACAGGCTGCGATTGAGCCATTTTATAAGGATCCTGATTTGCAAATTTCTAATCTAATGACAAAAATAAAGAACCCAGTAGATGTTGTGAATTTTACGGTTCCAAAAGTAATTACGAATAAAGATGGAATTGGAATATATTTGACTAGAGCAACAGCACCGTATCCAAAAGGCAGTTTAGATTATGCATATTACAAACAGGTGTGTGTATACGGATTTCGACCGGAGGCACTTAAATTTTTTTGTGAATATGGAAAGAAGTATGGAAAAGCAAAAATCGAAGCAGTAGAAGATATAGAGATACTTCGATTTATTGAAAATGGATACAAGGTTCAATACATAGAGGTAGAGTCAGAATCAATTGCAGTAGATACTCCAAATGATCTTGAAAAAGTAAGAAAAATTGTACAGGATAGGATAAAAGAAAAAGAGATATATGAGTAAAATAGAAATATTAGACTGCACATTAAGAGATGGCGGATATTGTAATAATTGGCAATTTGGAGAAAAGAATATTCGATCAATTGTTAATAATCTCTTGGAAGCGAATATTGATATTATTGAATGTGGGTTCATTACTCAAAAATGTGAGGAAGATAAAGAACGGACACAATTTGTAAGCTTTGAAGATGTGGCAAAAGTGATACCCTCGAATCGAGAAAATAAACTTTTAGTTGCGATGATTAATTATGGAGAGTATCCGATCGAAAATATACCAGAGTGTGATGGAAACTCAGTAGATGGAATCAGAGTTGCGTTTCATAAAAGAGATAGAAATTCGGCATTGGAATATTGTAAGCAGATAAAAAGTAAAGGGTACAAAGTGTTTGTTCAGGGAATGGTTACACTTTCCTATTCAGATGAGGAGTTTGTAGATTTTATAAAGCAAGTAAATGAGTTTGAACCATTTGCGTTTTATATTGTTGACAGCTTTGGAATGATGAAGAGAAAAGATTTAATTAGACTTTTCTATATTGTCGAACATAATCTTTCAGAAAAGGTTATTATTGGATTTCACTCGCATAATAATATGCAATTGGCATATTCAAATGCGGTGGCATTAACACAGGTTCAGACAAATAGAGAAATTATTGTGGATAGTTCAGTTTATGGTATGGGCAGGGGTGCTGGAAATCTGAACACAGAACTTTTTACAGAATTCTTAAATGATAATTTTGATGGGCGGTATGTATTACAACCATTGCTGAATATAATTGACGATATTCTAGATGATTTTTATCGCAAAAATTATTGGGGTTATTCTTTACCTAACTATTTGTCAGCGAAGAACAATGCTCATCCGAATTATGCAGGATATTTGAACGATAAAAAGACATTAACAGTTGAAGATATGGAAAACATATTCCAGCTAATGGATGAAGAAAAAAAGGTTCGATATGATAAGGAATATATAGAAGAATTGTATATTCAATATCTTGCAAGCGGAAAAGAACAAGTGATTCATCAGGATGAACTCAAACAGTTTTTGAAAGGGAAAAGAGTTTTATTGATTGCACCGGGAAAAAGTTCTAGTGAAGAGCGAGTTAAGATCGACGAATATGACAGCGAAACAATTCGAATAAGTGTCAACTTTGATTATCCCAATTCTAAATATATTTTTTTGAGCAATTTAAGACGATTTCGAGAATTGAATCCTAAATTGTATAGTAAGTGTATCGTTACATCAAATATCCAAAGCAATCAGGTTTACTTACAAACAAAGTATAGTGCATTACTTAATAATGTTGAGATGGTAAGAGATAATGCGGGATTGATGGCAATTCAGTTTTTGATGAATCAGGAAGTTAAGGAGATCATTCTTGCAGGATTTGACGGTTATTCGCATGATGCAAAAGAAAATTATGCGGTGAAAAGTATGGAATTTATAACCAAGAGTGTTGTTATGGATGCTATGAATGAAGGATTATCAATTATGCTCCGAAGATTTGAAAAAGATATTAAACTTACCTTTTTGACAACGCCTAGATACATAAATTTATAGAGGAAGTAGAAAATGAGAGTGCTTACATTTGGAGAACTTTTACTTAGATTGGCATCGCCGGGATATACAAAGCTGTTTCAAAGAGAAAATTTAGAAGCTACCTTTTGTGGTGGTGAGGCAAATGTTGCGGTTTCTTTGGCCAATTTAGGAATAAATTCAGAATTTGTGACAGTAGTACCAGATAATGATGTTGGAAGAGCAGCAGTAAACTCTATGAGATATTTTGGAGTAAAAACAGATAAGATTCTATATAAAGATGGTCGAATGGGACTATATTATCTCGAAAAAGGGGCTTCGCAGCGTCCTTCGAAAATTATCTATGATAGAACTTTTTCAACATTTGCCACGGCAAAAAGAGAGGATTTTGATTGGAGCGTAATCTTTTCAGATGTAGATTGGTTTCATTGGACGGGGATTAATCCTGCAATTTCTGATGAGATGAGAGATATTGTGCTTGATGCATGCATAGAAGCAAAGAAAAAAGGGATTATGATTTCCTGTGATTTGAATTTCAGGGCAAAATTATGGAGCCCACAGCAGGCTCAGTCAGTGATGCCGGAACTATTGCAATATGTAGATGTATGTATAGCTAATGAAGAAGATGCAGAACTGTCATTAGGTATTAAGGCTAGAGAATCTGATTCGAATAAAGCTATTATAAATAGGGATGGCTACATAGAATTAGCAAGAAAAATTGGAAACGAGTATAAATGTAAATATGTTGCAACGACACTTCGTAAGAGCTATTCTGCAAGCATGAATGGATGGAGCGCCATGCTTTATTCTACAAAAAACGATGTAGCTTGCTTTTCAACAGAATATGAAATCCAGATGGTAGATCGAGTTGGTGGAGGAGACAGTTTTGCAGCGGGAATTATTTATGGCATTATGTCAGGAATGAGCGAGCGTGATAGTGTTGAATTTGCAACAGCAGCGAGTTGTTTGAAGCAGACGATGGAAGGGGATTATAATCGTGCAACTGTGGATGATATTAAGCACCTTGTAAAATCTGGCGGAAATGGAAGAGTACAAAGGTAAGATATGATATAACTTATTGTACGTGTGAAATGCAAGAAAGATGATGGGGAAAGGACGATGTAAAAAATATTTGCAATTTTTTGAGATTGTGCTACACAAGGAATTGATAGTGATTCCATTGTTTATGATACGCATGATCCATAGGACTATTTTAGAAGAATTAAGACAGTGTAAAAATATGTGGGAAATCGTGTAGATAAAGTAAAGAACATAATGGACATTGGAGCGAAGAAAGGAGACAGGTATTAATGTTAAAAAGAATAAACAAGATATTTGAAAAAATTCCAATAGGTTGGATTAATTTTATGGCTATAATATCATTTGTTGGCACAATGATTATACCATTGATTGGTTTCGTTGTAATAAAGATAATGCACTTAGATGGTACCAGCCTATTTTGGGGTATTTATATTATAACGCTGTGTGTATTGATAGGGATGTTGATCAATATGTTTCGGTATATGGTAAAGTACAGAAAAATATTGGTCGCAGTAAAAGGTGCAACTTCTGAGTGTTTATTTCATATGAATAGGCAGTTTCGAAATAGTTATTTTGATATTATTCAAACAAGAAAAGATGGAAAACTTTCGGTTGAATATTTAACAACAAAAGTTGAGGGGGTGCTAAAGAGTTCACTCGACGATATTTGCGAAATATATAGAGCCTTTACTGGGCAGAAGGTAAGTGCATGTATTAAATATATTGATTCTGTAGGACCGGTAGAATTAGATACTGCGACAATTAGAACCTTTGTAAGATCCTCCAATACAGCTATAAAGCGGTGTGAATTTGATAATAATCTTTCAACCCCCATTTACATAAAAGATAATTCTGATTTTTATGATATACTTAGCCCGAATAGTGATCGTTCTTATTTTTATCAGCAAAATTTAGTAGAATATGCAAAAGAATGCGAAAAACAGGGGAGTGGATATAGGAATTCAACACCAGATTGGTATTTGTATTATCAAGGGACGATTGTTGTTCCAATCAGTATTGCAAATAAGCGATTAAATAAAAAGAAATCTTGTTATGACGTTTTGGCATTTCTATGTATTGATTCTATGTCGACAGAGGCTTTTTTGAAGAGCGAAGAGAGTTACAATATAAATATTGCCAGAGCAGTAGCCGCACAGATGTATATTATGTTAAACCAATATCGACAGTATTTAAAAAAATTGACAGAGGTAAGGAAACATTATGATAGAAAAAATAAATGAATTGGTATCTAAAGCTTTTTTTAGGGAGCAATATTTAAAAGGATTTGTTGCAGAAAGACATGACGAGAAAAGGGAATATAGACTAATGGGGCTTTTCCCAAATGATATAGCGAAAGAAAAGGTGATAAATTTTTTGGAAAAAGAACCTGTATTAGAATTAGATGATGTTAAGGAACAGTAAGTTTTTAAGTAAGTCAGGGAAAAAATCAACCGCCCCAATATATATTGGGGCGGTTGAAGGATAAGGTCTAATTAATTATGAGATGTAGGTTTTAATTCACCGTAGATGCGTTTGTATTCTGCTAATTCCGCATCTCGATCAGCAATTTTGCCCTGCTGTTGTTTTATGGTTCTCTTTAGTGCATCATTTTCGTGAATGACCTCGAATATTTCATCAGTGCGTAATTTAAGAACAGGTTCTGTCATGTTGTACACCTCCTGACATAAATCTTTGTTTGAATAAGAAACTCTGAACATAGACTTCTGAAGAAGATCCAAGATAAGATTTTTCTCGAAGTCGGATAGAAATCCGTCAGCGATTTCCTGATCTAAGATAAGTATAGTTTCCGTGAAGAAGGAAGTCAATTCTTCTTTTGACTTCTGAAGCTTTTTTTCAAGTGAACGATGCTCATCCGGGGAACTTGCAGATTGTATCTTGGCATCGGATGGGATGCTACGCCGAAACCGAATTGGAAGAAATGGAATTAGTAAGCATAAGTGCTTCTCCTTGATTTCTTCGAGGGTGTAGGACTGCACCTTGACCGTGGGTACACGATATTCGTGGGTGCTTCCATCCTGAAATTTGAGTTGACAGCTTAAGTAGTCAGGGATCTTTTTAGGACCTTGCAGAAAGAGTACTGCTGATTTTGGGAACTCGAGGACTAATTGTGTGTTTTGTGTGTCTGCTCGAAACGTTAAAGCTGCATGAAGATCGTACTCAAGCATCCGGATGGTAATCTGACCATCGTATGTAATTTCACATTCGAAGTGGTAGATGTCTGCGTCATTCACGCAGAATGTGAGATCGGCCTTAATGGTTGAAATTTCTTTTGTGTCGGAACGCTCTACGGAATATTCAGTGGAGAGTGGGACGACAGTGGAATCCTTGGGATAATCTTTGCCATAGATTTCATAGATGAGGGGAAACAGAAGCTTGGGAGAACTGTAAGTTGCTTTCTTGATGATCAAATCCCAAAGTTGTGTTTCGGTTGAAATCTCATCAGGTAATCCATTGTTGCGGATGATTTCTTCAACTTCTTTGGAGTGAAGATGATAAGTGTGGCGTGTGTTTGCCATACTGTTACCTCCTACATATGTATTTACTATGTAATGGGAATAAAAAAGACTAATACAAATTTTGTATGAATGAAAACTAACGGTGTGGATGCATCATAACATAAAGATGGTACAAAATCAATAGTTTGTTTTGAATGAAAAGGAGAATGAAAATGTATGATTATTTAGTTGTTGGTTCGGGCTTGTTTGGTGCTGTTTTTGCGCGACAGGCAACGGACGCGGGAAAGAAAGTGCTTGTGATTGACAAGCGCCCGAACATTGCTGGAAATGTGTATACAGAGAAGGTGGAAGGCATCAATTTCCACAAATATGGGGCGCACATTTTTCACACCAATAATACGGAAGTGTGGAATTATGTGAATCGTTTCGCGACGTTTAACCGTTTTACGAATTCTCCGGTAGCTAATTATAAGGGTGAGCTGTATTCGATGCCTTTTAATATGTATACGTTTAATAAGATGTGGGGTGTTGTGACGCCGGAGGAAGCTGCTGCAAAGATTGAGGAACAGAGACAGGAGATTACTGGAGAACCGCAGAATCTGGAGGAACAGGCAATCTCTCTTGTGGGGCGGGATATCTATGAAAAGCTGGTAAAGGGATATACGGAAAAACAGTGGGGACGAGACTGTAAGGAGCTTCCGGCGTTCATCATTAAGAGACTTCCGGTGCGCCTTACGTTTGATAATAATTATTTTAATGCGCTGTATCAGGGCATTCCGATTGGCGGATATACGAAGATGGTGGCGAACTTATTGGATGGAATCGATGTGCAGCTGAATGAGGATTATTTGGTGGATCGGGCAAAGTGGGATGCTTTGGCTGATAAGGTGGTATATACCGGAGCTATCGATGCTTTTTTCAATTATTCGCTTGGCAATCTGGAGTACCGCTCAGTTCGATTTGAGAATGAAGTTCTTGATATTCCGAATTTTCAGGGAAATGCTGCGGTAAATTATACGGATCGGGAGACTCCGTGGACAAGAATCATTGAGCATAAGTGGTTTGAGTTTGGAAAGGATGAGAACGGAAATGATTTGCCGAAGACGGTTATCAGCCGGGAATATTCTTCGGAATGGAAGCCGGGAGATGAGCCGTACTATCCGGTAAATGATGAGAAGAATGGTGCACTTTATAAGGAGTACCGGGCATTGGCAGATAAGGAAGATAAAGTTATCTTCGGAGGGCGTCTCGGTGAGTATAAATACTATGATATGGATGCGGTGATTGCAAGTGCGCTGGAGTGCGCGAAGAAGGAATTGAGGTAGAAATGAAAAATACCCGTTCCTGATTGTGGGAACGGGTAAATATACATACAGCATCGTTGTATTATAGGTCACCATAGAGACGCTTATATTCAGCGATTTTGGCATCCCGATCAGCAAGTTTTGCATTTTGATCAGCAAGTTTGGCGTCTCGATCAGCAATTTTGCCCTGCTGTTGTTTTATGGTTCTCTTTAGTGCGTCGTTTTCATGGACGACCTCATAATATTCATCTGTTGGAAGTTTGAGTTCAGGTACGATCATAGTGTACACCTCCTGACATAAGTCTTTGTTTCGGTAAGAAATTCGAAGCATGGATTTTTGCAACAGGGACAAAATTAGATCCTTGTCGGTCTCTGTTAGAAATCCGTCAGCGATTTCCTGATCTAAGATCAGTATAGTTTCTGAGAAGAAGGAAGTCAATTCCTCTTTCGATTTCTGAAGCTTTTTTTCAAGTGAACGATGCTCATCCGGGGAACTTGCAGATTGTATCTTGGCATCGGATGGGATGCTACGCCGAAACCGAATTGGAAGAAATGGAATTAGTAAGCATAAGTGCTTCTCCTTGATTTCTTCGAGGGTGTAGGACTGCACCTTGACCGTGGGTACACGATATTCGTGGGTGCTTCCATCCTGAAATTTGAGTTGACAGCTTAAGTAGTCAGGGATCTTTTTAGGACCTTGCAGAAAGAGTACTGCTGATTTTGGGAACTCGAGGACTAATTGTGTGTTTTGTGTGTCTGCTCGAAACGTTAAAGCTGCATGAAGATCGTACTCAAGCATCCGGATGGTAATCTGACCATCGTATGTAATTTCACATTCGAAGTGGTAGATGTCTGCGTCATTCACGCAGAATGTGAGATCGGCCTTAATGGTTGAAATTTCTTTTGTGTCGGAACGCTCTACGGAATATTCAGTGGAGAGTGGGACAACCGTGGAATCCTTGGGATAGTCTTTGCCATACTGTTACCTCCTACATATGTATTTACTATGTAATGGGAATAAAAAAGACTAATACAAATTTTGTATAAATGAAAAGCTTTCGGTGTGAATGCATCGTAACATATATATTATATAAAGGCAATAGGTTGTTTATGAAAAGTAAAGTATGTTTGGCTTTGAATATATGTACTTATCATAGGGAGACGTTCATTCGAAAGAATTTGGCGCTGTTGCGTCAATCATCTTTTTTTGATGAACAAAATGCTAAGTATTATGGAAAATTACACATTTTTATTGTAGATAATGCGAGTGAATTACAACTGCAGGAAGATAAATATACACACATAATTTATAATGAAAACAGTGGAGGATCGGGTGGCTTCCAGCGGGGAATCGAGGAGATTCGAAAGTCCAATATTGCTTTTTCGCATGTTATTTTCATGGATGATGATGTGTCATTTGATATTAATTCGTTTTATTTGTTGTTTGATTTTCTTTTGAATGTAGACGAAGAAAATCGAAAGCGACCGGTTGCGGGACGGATGTTTTGCATGGATAAACCGGACATTCAATATACGGCGGCAGAGCAGTGGAATGGCGGTAATATATCGCATGTGGAATTTATGCGTGATATAAGTCAGACCGGTTATACGCAGGGGCGTGTCATATATGATGCGGATGCGGATTACGGTGGTTGGTGGTTTTGTTGTTTCCCAATGGAATTTGTGCAGAAGAATGATGTACTTCCTTTTTTTATTCATTGCGATGATGTGGAATATGGTCTGCGATATGGAAGAAAGCCGATTATTATTGAGGGGGTACAGGTCTGGCATGAGACCTATGATAAGCGACTGACACCTTTGATGCAGTATTATGATACGAGGAATCCTTTGTTTGTGAATTGGATTTATGGCTTTTTGCAGGATGCAGAACAGATTATGAAGGCTTGGAAGCAAAAGATTACGGAATATCATGAGAGAGAGGATTGGATTACAGAGTATTATGTGATTCTTGCAATGAATGATTTCCTGAAGGGGATGCGCTGGCTGAAACGAATTGATTCCGGAAAGTACCATAGAAAGCTGCAAAAGGCGAAAAGTTCTAGGATAAAGAACGCAATCTGCTGGAGAATGGTGGCAGTGAAATTTTGGATTTGGGCACATTTCTATGGGGATTAAATGCTTGAACAAGAAGGGGATACTATGAGAAACGAATTATATCATTTTTTCGTAAATAAGCAGCCGGGTATTGCCCGTCGTTATCACAAGATGCACGATGGATCAACCGGAATCCGGAAGATTTTTTCATGGATTTATTTATTGTGGTTGAATTTCGCTTTTTACGTTTTGTTTTGCAGATTTCTGGGAAGAGTTCCGGACGTGGAAATCTATGAGAGAAAGCGGCTGCTTCTCACGGAGAGTGAGTCTAAGGCTTATAGCAGGGAATGTCTGTCGGTGGATGATTTTGTTGAAAAAGTCAGGGATTATGATGTGATATCATTTGATATCTTTGATACGCTGATTTTCCGACCGATGTCGTTGCCGACGGATGTGTTTTATCTGATTGGCGAGCGACTCGGAGTTATGGATTTTAAGAATACCAGGGTTTGGGCGGAGTGGGATGCCAGAATGAAATGCAAGCAGAGGCATGGTCATATGGAAGTCAGTCTGAAGGAAATCTGGGAGAATCTTGCGGAGGACACCGGCTTGGATGCAGAGGAGGGAGTGCGTGTGGAGTGCGAGATTGAGGAAGCACTTTGCTATGCAAATCCATATATGCTGCAGGTGTGGCAACGGTTACAGACACTTGGAAAACGCATGATCATTGTGTCAGACATGTATCTTCCGCGAGAATGTATTGAACGAATCATAGGTAAGGCGGGATATACGGGAGCGGAGCGTATCTATATTTCGAATGAGTATGGAGAAAATAAGGCGGATGGATCACTTTTTCGCCATGTGATGTATGACCTGTATGGTAAATCTTTGAAGGGAAAAGTTCAACCGGGAAAAGATATTTCCGGGACGAACAATTCCGCCTGCAATAATAAAGATATTGTACACATCGGAGACAATCCACGCAGTGATCACAAGATGGCGAAGGTGTGCGGACTGGATATTATGCCGTATCAGAATGTGAACAAGAATGTTCTTTTATATCGTCCGATGGATATGTCCTCAATGATTGGCGGTGCGTACCGGGGTCTGGTATCCAATCATTTATATAATGGTTCCGGAAATTATAGTCTGGATTATGAGTATGGCTACCTATATGGTGGATTATTTGTTTTGGGTTATTGCCACTTTGTACATGAGTATTTTAAGCTGCATCATCTGGATAAGCTGCTTTTCCTGACGAGAGACGGGGACACGTTACGCAAAGTTTATTCTAAATTATATCCGGATGATCCGACGGAGTATGTATATTGGTCCAGAAAAGCTGCAACGAAATTGATGGCAGAGGAAGATCGGCACGACTATTTCAGAAGATTCATCTATCATAAGGTCAATCAGGATGTCACAATCGGACAGGCATTGCATGCGATGGAATTGGACGTGCTGACGGCGGAACTTTCCGATTGGCATGGAATCTGGATGAAGTGGCAGATGGAACATGTGTATGAGAAGAATCAGAAGTTTGTTGATTTACGAGAGGACGATGAACTGACAGATCAGAACGGTTATCTGTTGCGAAGATTCATTGAGGCGAAGTGGGATAAGGTGATTGCCTGCTACCATGAGCAGCAACTTGCAGCGGAAAAGTATTATCGGTATATATTGGATGGACACAGGAAGGTTGCGGCGATTGATATTGGCTGGGCAGGAAGCGGAGCACTATCTTTATCACATCTTGTGAATAAGGTTTGGAATATGGATTGTGAAATTGTTGGAATCATTGCGGGAACGAATACGATACATAATGCGGAACCGGATGCGTCGGATCCATTTCTGCAGTCTGGAAAGCTGGTATCGTATTTGTATTCAGGCGCAGATAATCGTGATTTGTTTAAGAAACATGATCCGAACAAGGACTACAATGTGTTCTGGGAGTTGTTGCTTTCTTCACCGACGCCTTCCTTTAAAGGCTTTCACAATGGAAGCTGGAATAAGGGTGGAACAGAGGTGTATCTTAGAAATCTTGATATTACGCTGGAGTTTGGTAAATACGATGAGAATCAGGACGGAATCAGGGAGATTCAGAGGGGAATCTTAGATTTTGCGGAGCAGTATACGGAGCATTTTCGTGATTTCCCATATATGTTTAATATCAGCGGAAGAGATGCGTATGCGCCGATGCTCGTGGCAGCAAGCTACAATGAGCGATATTTGAAGATGGTCGAGAAAAGATATGCGTTTGAGATTACGGTAAACTAAGTTGTCAGTTTGCTGGAGCTTTTGGCAGAAATATAGTATACTAAAAATGGATAGTATGTATATTGAAACAAAGCTGCTTAAGATATGAGGAGACGTTTACTATGAAGATGATAAAACAATGAATAGTGAAGTGTAAAACAAAATTGTAATTTTATTATGAATCCGCTATACTAAGGATATTGGTATAGCGGATTATTTTATGGAGGCGAGAATGCTTACAATTGTTTACGGAGATGTGGAAGGGGCAATTGCAGATCCAGACACTTATTTTAATCATACGTATTCACAGAAATGGTTTGAGGATCCTTTTGTTAAGGAAATGATACGGGGGGTGGATCAATCGGAAGTGTTGTCTTCCCATGCGATTGAGAGCCCAGTTCTTGGCATTATACCGACAACCAGATTGTCGGGAGGTGTGAAGGCACTTATTTTAGTGTATAAGAAGCCGGAGTTGTTGGTCGATTGCACTGCGTGTGGCGAGAATTGTGCGAAGTGGCTTCTTGAGATTGCTGATAAGCAGGATACGCGGATTAATTTGAACTATTTTATGGAGTTCCCGGAACCGTTTGAACTTAAGATTCAGAATACAGGCGCTATTTGCCATGATTCCCAAGAATTGTATCGCAATTCTGTGCTTTTTGTGAGGTGATTGTATGGTAGGTAGACATAGAGTACAGATTGGGGATAATACCGTCCGGTATGATTTTGTGTTGTCGCGTAATATTACGATCATACGTGGTGATAGTGGAACCGGGAAGACTACCTTGTATAATCTTGTGCAGGAAGTGAATCAGAAGCAAAACAGTGGAATTATATTGAATTGTGATTGCGGCTGTTATGCTTTGACGGATTTTGACTGGGAAGATGTTATTAAAAGACATCCGAAATCCATTATCTTCGTGGATGAGAATTTTAGTTGGATGAGAAGCGAGCGGTTTGCCTCTGTGGTTAATTCTGCGGACAACTATTTTGTTTTGATTACTCGTGCATATCTTCCGATGCTGGCTTATAGTGTGAGAGAAGTATATGGAATGCATATGTCCGGAAAATTTGTTACATTAAACAATGAGTATGAAATTACGTTGAATGAATTACGTAATGTATATAGCCAGACAATGAGTTATCCACCACGAGTTATTACACCGGATTATGTGATGTGTGAGGATTCAAATTCCGGATATGAATTGTTTTGTGCATTGACGGACCGGATACCGGCAGAATGTCATAGTGCACAGGGGAAATCGAATATTCCGGTAAAACTACTTGAATTAGAAGAGCATAGAGATAAAATCTATCTTATTATTGTTGACGGAGCTGCTTATGGAGCGGAAATGGGGGTTACTGTCAGATATATTTCAGATTATCCGAATTGTTATCTGTATGCGCCGGAGTCTTTTGAGTGGCTACTGCTTAAAGTTATGTTTTCAAAGGATCCCGTTATTTATCGAATTCTAAAGGAACCAAGTGCGTATTCAGAAAGCACAAAGTATTTGAGTTGGGAAAGATATTTCACTCATGTCCTTGAAGAACATACTAAGGGAACAGAGTTGGAGTATCACAAAAAGAAATTAAATAAACAATACTTGTATGCGAAAGCAGTGAAATTGTTAACCAGTTTTTTACTGGAAAGTAATATTAACTTTGCCGGAGCTTTTGAAGATATTTGATAAATAGGAGTGTTACAGTGAAAACGTTTTTGAAATATGCATTTCCGATTTTTACAATTGTGATATTGCTTGTGGCAGTATGGTTGTCGCACCAGCCGGGAGACATCAGCGGAATGGAGAGTTCACGGATAGCCGCATTCCTTGGCGTGAGTGATGTATTTCTGCGGTCGGCATGCCATTATGTGCTTTTCTTCCTGATTACGTTTTGCTGTGGCATAAGTTTGATTTTGTGGAAGAAGCCTTTGTGGTGGGGACTTCTGGTTCTGCCGCTGTGTTGGCTGGACGAAGTGTCGAAACCATTGATTATGGGACGGCATTTTTCCTGGATCGATTCAGGGAAGAATGCAATCGGAGCTATTGTGGGAATGATGGTGGCAGTGATAGTCTCATTTGTTTGTAAAAATATCAGAAGATAACGAAATGAATAAATTGGTATAAGGAGTGGCGATGGACAAGATTAAGATTGCCTTTTTTGATATAGATGGAACGATTTTGGAATTTGAACATAAAGAGATTACGGATAAAATGCGAGAGACGCTGAATCAACTGCAGAAGAATGGAATCATCATCTGCATTGCGACGGGGCGGGCACCGATAACGCTTCCACATTTTGAGGGCGTGGATTTTGATGCGTATCTGACATTTAACGGATCGTATTGCTACAATCGGAAGGAAGCAATCTTCGATAATCCGATTCCACAAGAGGACGTACATAAGCTGATCGAGAATGCGACCAACATGGGGAGACCTGTGTCTGCCGCGACGAAGAAGCGATTGGTGGCGAATGGAAGTGATGAGGATCTTGTGACGTATTATGCTTTCGCGAAGCTGGACGTAGAGGTTGCAGATGATTTTAAAGAGGTTGCAGAGAACGAGGAAATTCACCAGATTATGCTCGGCTGTTCCATGGAGGAACGTCCGAAGCTGCTGGAGGGTGTTGCACAGGCGAAGATTACAGCATGGTGGGATTGCGCGGTGGATGTGATCCCGGCAGACGGTGGTAAAGGCGTTGGCGTGGCGAAGATGTTGGAGTATTATGGATTCGATAAGTCGGAGGCAATCGCTTTTGGCGACGGAAATAATGACATTGCGATGCTCGAAGCGGTTGGGCACGGAGTTGCAATGGGGAATGGATCGGATGAGCTGAAGGCTGTTGCGGACGATGTGTGTGGTGATGTTGCAGAGGATGGAATTTATCACTACTGTAAGCAACACCATATGATATGACAAAGAAATCGTAATTATTTACGAACAAAATCGGAATCAGAAATAGAAAAGGAACAAAAATGAGCAACGAAAACAGAACGAACGAGATATATGATGCGGCAACCGAGGAGGAACAGCGTGAAGCGGAACGCCACAAGGCGCGCAAGGAACGTGCGGAGCGGATGCGTGAAGAGAAGCGCAGAAGCATGATGATACGCAGATATGGTACGATTGGCGTGGTGGCGCTTGTCAGCCTGATTGTGTTGATTACAGTGGTTGTGAAGCAGAAGGATAAGATTAATCCGAGAGAGATTCCTTCCGCAACGGAAATGGCAAGCGAACAGCTGCAGGCTACCGAGACGGAGCAACCGACGGAGGAACCGTGGAGCTTCGAAGCACATGAGACGGATCAGACCGCGGATTTGCCGGAGACTGTGGTAAGCAAGCATGGAATCCTGATCAATGCGGATACCTGTGAGATTCTGGCGGAGAGAGGCGGAAGAGAGCGTATCGTTCCGGCTTCTATGACGAAGGTGATGACAGTATTGGTTGCTGCGGAACATATTTCGGAGGATCAGCTGGATGATAAGGTAAAGCTGACGAAGGAAGTGGCAGATTACAGTTATGTGAACGACTGCAGCAACACCGGATTCGAATTGGATGAGCCGATTACAGTCAGAGACCTCTTTTACGGAACAATTTTACCGTCCGGAGCGGATTCTGCGGTATCGCTTGCAAATTATGTAGCAGGCTCGCATGAGGCATTTGTCGATATGATGAATGAGAAGCTGGACGAGCTTGGATTGTCAGAGACATCCCATTTTACGAACTGTGTTGGATTGTATGACGAGAATCATTATACGACGCCGTATGATATGGCTGTCATTCTGAAGGCGGCAACGGACAATGAGTGGTGCAGGCAGGTGCTTTCCGAGCATATTTATACGACGGAGAAGACGAAGCAGCATCCGGATGGACTTCGCATCTCGAATTTGTTCCTTCGCAGAATTGAGGATAAGGATACACATGGTACGGTGCTTTGTGCGAAAACCGGTTTCGTCTCGCAGTCCGGAAGCTGTGCGGCGAGTATGGCAACGGACAAGAATGGCACGGAGTATCTGGTTGTGACGGCGGGATCAACATCAAGCTGGAGATGCATCTATGATCATGTGGATATCTATACGCAGTATCTGCCGGAGTGATCGTGTTGCTATTGTGGGACTGTGTGCATGAGACTGATATTTGGATAAAATTAGATAAAGTTAACGAGAATGAAAATTATATCAAAAATTAATTTACATATAAAGGAGAACGGATATGCGGGAATTGCAATTAAAACAGACAAACACAAAGATCCCTTCTATTGCGGTGGGATGTATGCGCATCGACAGCATGGAGATCCCTGCACTTGTACAGCACATCGAATTCTGTGTGGAACAGGGACTGACGTATTTTGATCATGCGGACATTTATGGCGGTGGAAACTGCGAGACATTATTTGGCAAGGCATTCAAAGAGACGGATGTAAAGAGGGAAGACATTTTCGTACAATCGAAATGTGGTATCGTTCCTGGCGTTATGTATGACCTGTCGAAGAAACATATTCTGGAATCCGTGGACGGAATCTTAAAAAGATTGGATATGGAGTATCTGGATGCACTTGTATTGCACAGACCGGATGCGCTGGTGGAGCCGGAAGAGGTTGCGGCTGCGTTTGATGAATTGGAGAAATCCGGTAAGGTGCGTCATTTTGGTGTATCGAACCAGAAACCGATGCAGATTGAATTGCTGAAGCGTTATGTCAAGCAGCCGATCGAAATCGATCAGTTACAGCTCAGCATTCCATGCTCGAATATGATCACAAACGGAATGGAAGTGAATATGGCATCGGAAGGGGCAGTAGATCGTGACGGAAGCGTATTGGATTACTGTCGTCTGAACGATATCACGATTCAGGCATGGTCACCGTTCCAGTATGGCTTTTTTGAAGGTGTGTTCATTGGAAATGAGGAGAAATATCCGAAGCTGAATGCGGTATTGAATGAACTGGCGGACAAATACAATGTGTCACCATCCGGCATTGCAACTGCATGGATCCTTCGTCACCCGGCGGGAATCCAGATGATCGCAGGATCGACAAGCAGAAAGCATATGCAGGAGATCATTGATGGAAGTCATGTGACACTTACCAGAGAAGAGTGGTACCGGCTTTATCTTGCAGCAGATCATATGCTGCCATAAGACACTTAGCAACATATATGTTTGGAAAAAAGAAAGCATGTCGATATCTAGCAATCATTTGCTAAGTGTCGACATGCTTTTATTAATAAAAACCAGATTAAATTTTGATACGGGAAATTGTAATTATAGGATAATAATATTCGCGCAATTCAAGTCTTCACCGAGTTCATACACTTTGCCGCTTTCTAAGCCTACCACGGTTGGACGAAGAATGTAATGCGGTATATTGCGGACAACACGTGCTTTCTCCCCGTTGCTAAGTTCTACGATACTGTCAACCGGATAGAGGATCATGCTCTCCAAGAAGCTTTTCATTGCTGTAATATCAAGTTCCATCGTCATGGACATGATCATTTCGACGGCATCTCGTTGCGAGTATGCAGCCTTGTATGGGCGTTCAGTAACGAGTGCATCGTAGATATCGGCCACAGACAGAATCTTGGCATAAGGGCAGATCTTGTCCTCTCCGACCCCCATCGGATAACCGGAACCGTTGATCTTCTCGTGATGTTGTAATACACCGAGTGCAATCTGCGGGGAAACCTCCGGGCGATCCTTGATAATGTGATAACCGTAGACCGAGTGCTGCTTCATAACGGTGAATTCTGCTTCGTTGAGCCGGCTCGGTTTATTGAGGATCTCAAGTGGAACCTTGGTCTTGCCGACATCATGGAGCAGGCCGGTGACACCAATCTCATGGATCTGTGCCTGGGAAAGTCCCTGCTGCTTGGCGACGATCATAGCGATGGTTGCAACATCGACACTGTGCTTGAAGGTGTATTCATCACTTGTCTTGAGTGTGGAGATATCGATTGCGATTGCGTCGTTCTCGTTGATGGCAGAGAGCAGATCGGAAGCGATCGTGTCGGTTGCCTGTACCATTTCCGGAGAACTGGTATTGCTGTATACATACTGAATTCCCTGCGCCACACGTTCACGGACGCTCGCGGACAATGTGACCTTGGAACGGTCATCGGTACGGAGCTTTTCAATATTCTTTTCTGCAGCGGCGCTCGCAGGGGGAGTCTTCACTTCCTCCTCTTCCTCGCCGTCCTGAATATAAACACTCATAACTCCCATCTGAACCATAGAGTCAATCATGTATTCGTCAAGTTCTGCGCCGCGGGCAACCAGATTACGGCCGAGACGGTCTACGACCGGATGATCCAGTTTCATACCCGGTTTCAGTTGTCGTGTGCGCATATATTTCCGCTTTACCAATTTGTGCCTCCGTACGATTGCGTAATCATTTCCACAATCCGTTGTATTTAGTACATTTTACCATCTGTCTGCTAAATATCCAATATAATTTGTACCTTTTCATAAATTTGTGTAAAATAACGAAAATCAATTTCGGACTTACTTCTTGTCGAAGAAAAGTACTCCTATTATAATAGAGAAAGAGTATCGGAAGATGTAACTTAAGATTACATCATGAATTTGAATGAGAGCAGGAGGAGAAAGCATGCTTCCACAGGCTTTTTTGGATCGAATGGAACAGATGCTGGGGGAGGAATACCCGGCGTTTTTACAAAGTTATGAGAAGGAGCGCTATCAGGCTTTGCGCGTAAACCCGCTGAAAGCAGATCGGGATGCGTTTGAGGCGGCGGCGCCGTTTACACTTCGACCGGTCGCGTGGGAGCCGAACGGATTCTATTATGGGAAGGAGGATGCGCCAGGGAAGCATCCGTATCATGCTGCAGGGGTATATTATATTCAGGAGCCGAGTGCGATGGCTCCTGCCGCTTACCTTGATGCACAGCCGGGAGAGAAGATTCTTGATCTGTGTGCGGCGCCGGGCGGCAAAAGCACACAGATTGCAGCTGCGATGCGTGGGGAAGGTCTTCTGATCAGCAACGAGATTCATCCGGCGCGTGCGAAGATTTTATCGGAAAATATCGAGCGTATGGGCATCCGGAATGCGATGGTGACGAATGAGAGCCCACAGTCGCTGGCGAAGGTGTTTGAAGCGTATTTTGACCGGATCATGGTCGATGCTCCGTGCTCCGGAGAGGGCATGTTCCGCAAGAATGCAGATGCGTGTGATGAGTGGAGCCCGGAAAATGTCACATTATGCGCGGAGCGTCAGGCAGAAATTTTAGAATGTGCGGCATCGATGCTGCGGCCAGGCGGAAGAATGGTTTATTCGACCTGCACCTTTGCGCCGGAGGAGAATGAGGGCACGATCAGTCAGTTTCTAGCAAAGCATCCGGAATTTGAGATTGCAGATGTCATGCATTATCCACAGATGTCGTCCGGTGTGGCGGCGTGGACAACGGATCCGCAGCCGGGACTGGAGCGTACGATACGCCTTTTCCCGCATCATGTGGATGGAGAGGGTCATTATCTTGCGGTTCTCATGAAGGCGGGCAGTGTATCGGAGAATTATGAAGGTTACTGTGCCAAGGGACTGGAAAAAGGCATTCCGGAACACGATGCGAAAGAATATCTGGATTTTGCGAAAGAGACGCTTCGCAATAAGCCGGAAGGCAGGCTGATTCGTTTTGGTGAGCAGTTGTATCTCGCACCGGAAAACATGCCATCCACAAAGGGACTTAAGGTGCTGCGACCGGGACTGCATCTTGGAACGATGAAGAAAAACCGGTTTGAACCGTCGCATGCTTTGGCACTGGCGCTCCGACCGGAGGATGTCTTGCATTCGCATGATATGACGGGAAATTCGCAGGATGTGCGGGCGTATCTGAACGGACAGACGCTGCAGGCGGATGGTGAGAAAGGCTGGTATCTGATGACCGTTGACGGATACAGCATCGGATGGGGTAAACTTGCCGGAGGCATGATCAAGAACCACTATCCGAAGGGGCTTCGTATTCCACTGTAAAGCATGCTGGATGACGATAGGCTTGAAAAGTCGTGCTTAATTTGCGGATTGAGGTTTTGAACAGACGAAAGTTGCCGATATAAGTTGCAAGAAGAAACATCAGGAGGCAGTATGATGGATGAACTACAGATGATGGTATCGGGACGATTGAAAAAGGACGGAAGAGATATCGTGCGTGTTTCGTTTTTCCGGAACAAGGATTATGCGGATGGGATCCTGCCGGATGCCATCATTGAGAAATCATCGGGATTCAAAGAAAAGGAACTTGCGATATTGGAAAAATATTTAAGAGACCACAAGGAAGAAATCTATGCGAAATCGAAAGGCGTGAATCCGATGAAGAATTTTCTTGGATTGTAGGTCATCAAACACAGGTCTGGTGATAGGAAAATATAACGAAATGTACGAAGAATAATAAACAACGAAATAGGATAAAATAGAAATGCCTCGGGCAACCGGATTTCCTGCGAAATATTAGGGCAACCGGTTTCCTGAGGTATTTTGTATTCGTACATAAATTAAATTTAAACTCAATAATTCGGCTAGATCGAATGACCACCGCCACCGCCGGAAGAATGTCCTCCTCCGCCGCCACCGCCGCCGGAGCTTCCACCGCCACCGCTGCTGGAGCTTGGTGGACTGTAGCGTTTGGACTGGCGGGTAAATACTGCATTCGGATTCGTGATATTAACACCGGAGTAGATGCCGCCCAGGATCGCCTTGTCGCTCTCCTTACGGGAACGTGAGTAGAACATGACGATGAAGTAATTGATCAGTAAGGCAAGAATAATTGCGAGCAAAGCGCTGCAGATGTAACGCATCGGCTCCGCAATACGGCGTCCCTCGAGAAGTGTCAGAACCTGACGCATGGTTTCGTAGCTGCACTTGTAATAGTCGCGTCCGTAGGATGCGGTTGCGTAGATGTACGTGTTGTCTGTGATCGAAGTTGCGCGGGCGGATGTAATGGTTTTGTACGCATCACCGGCGCTGTATAAGTAGATCTCGTTGAGGTCGCGGTCGATCACGAAGACAGAACCACTTGCGTGGATGCCGAAGCTGTCATCGAAGTAAGCCTGCGCAAGCCGCCTGGTGGTCGAGTAACCATGTGACTCGGTTGTGACAACGGCTACGTTACAATAATCTGTGATCTGAGCCATGAGATCGGTCAGGCTCTGTATCTCATCGTCCGAGAAATAGCCGGCCACGTCATCGATGATTATCTCATAGTTGGTATCGCTGTTGGTCTTGGTTACTGCCGCATAAGCAGGTGTTACCTGAACGACAATAAGAAGTATAAGTGTTAATGCACAGGCAAAGAACTGAACGCCTGTATGCATTTGATGGATCCATTTACGCACGGTCATCACCTCCCTTTTTGTCGAACTGTGGCAGTCTGCGTGTTGATAAGATGTTATAGTGTTCGATAATATCCACAAAGGATAAACCGATTGCAATCAGTGTAAGAATAATACATCCGTAGTAGAACAGATCGGATACCGGATGCAGGATTGCAATCGCTGCGCTTAAGATCACTGCAGCACCGGTCCATGCGAATCCGCGTGCACTCTTTTTCGAAGGAGAATTTCCGGTATTTCCGGAACCGATCGTGAGTGTGACCGCCATAATACCAGTGATCAGACACCATGCGATCGCGGAATATTTCGCCTGAAACAGTCCGATGAAGGCCAGTCCCTTTAAGGCGAGGGCTGCTGCAAGTTCCACCCACAAGACGATGGACATACCAAGGACGAGCGGATTGCGATGCTTATCCGTATCGACCCAAACGGTATTTGCCTGCGTATTGTTCGCTGCGGTGCCGGACATTCCGTTTGCCGATGTATTCGGAGCGTTTCCGCCGTTTGTGAAATCCTGCTTAGGAGAAGCGTTTTTGCGGAACAAAGCACCACGATCCTCACTTCCGGAATCCTTCTTCGCGATGCTCGATAACTCGCCAGAATACAGGATTGCGACCAATATTGCAAGTATCGTTGACACTGCAAGAAGTGTGGTCGGCATCAGGGTAACAAAAAGTGCTAAAACCGCAAAAATTGGAATTGCCAGAAGCAGCGATCCCAACACATATTTCTTCGGATCGACAGGAATATCGGCAACGACTTTACCGGTCTGTCCGTTGACGGTTACATAAGCAACACGGTCATCCTTGCGGTAGGACATAAACCAGACAGGGAACATTGTGCTATCGATGGATTCTACTTTCGGACTGAAAGTTCCGGTCTTAAAGGTGGTTCCGTTGTCTCCGAGCTGGAAAGAATGGAAAGCAGGAACTTTCTTGACCTCTTTTTCGGTCTGCTCGTAGATCATATCTTCCGCATCCGGCTGATAGATATAGGCATCAACATCTGCGGTATCTGCGTAGAAACCGCTCAGGTATGCCGGCGTAAATGCTTTCATTCCTTTGACATCGTATGGGGCAAGCTGCTCGCTGATGTTGTCGGAGAAAGAACTGGATGCATCGAAGGATAGTCCCTTGTAGTAAGCATCCACATGACCGTTCAACTGGTAGTGATCCGTGATGATGTAATCACCGCGCCGGTATTCTTTGTGGGCAGGAAGTGTGAAGTCACCCTTCTGCGTCAGATAGAATGCCCAGTATGGCATGTAGATTCCGCGGAAACTGTCGATGTATTTCGGATCTTTTAACTCCTTCGGGGCGAAGATGGCATGCCGCATCTTAGCAGAATAGGCATTCTTACAGTCTTCCTTTGTTTTCTTAAATGGAATAATAAAGTTCGGCCGCTTCTCCTGGGAGATCCGGCTGTACAGAATTGTTGAGGCACCGCAGAAGCTGCAGAATCCGGCAGCTGCATTGTCGGTACTTAAGATCTCGCCGCCGCATTGCGGGCAGGTGAAGATCGTTACCTCATAATTGCTTTCATAGGATTTCTCTTCTTCTGCGTCACTGGTCTTAGCGTCGAAATCGTAAGGATCAAATGGGCTGTGACAGTGATCACAGGTGAGTTGCTGGGAGGCAATATCAAATTTGAGATTACCGCCGCAGTTCGGACATGATATCATGCATTTTCCCTTTCTAAAATGTGTTAACTTTTGTACTATTGTATAAACTCCACTTCTATGTTAATACATTTTTGTTTCGCCGTAAATAGAAAAAAGCTGCCCGCGTGAAAACGGACAGCTTAATGTGTTAAATATCGATTTTATTTCTGCTCTTCTGCACGTGCCATAGCAAGCTCGAAGTCCTTTGTACCCTTCCAGATCTCGTTCTTGTAAGGGTTCTTCTTCTGCTCGATCGAACGCTTGATGATCACACCGAGGACGATGACATTCGCTGCCAGAGCGGCGATTGCGATCACACCCTGTGCGGTAGGATCTGCAAGTGTCGGGTGCACGTTCTTATCCATATATCCGTCTGCATAGATACGAGGGATAACGGAGAAGCGGCTGTTGTCCTGGAACAGTGGGAATACCTGTGCGAACATACACCATAATGCCAGTGTGTTGGCACGGTTCTGAATCCAGCCACCCTTGTTCCAAAGCAATGCTGCGAAGGTTGGAGCAAGAAGCAGTGCAAGACCGCAGTACCATGAGTGTGTCGGCAGGTTGTTGTATGTATACTCGAAGTTCCAGATGTCATATGCAATAATGAATGCAAATGTCATATCCGGCCAAAGCATATCATCCTTTTTCTTGGATGAGTAGATGCCCCACCATCCGGTCATACATAAGATGTTGAGTACACCGGCGATCGCGTTGACTACGTTCCACCATCCTCCGTAGAGCCATACACCTTCGGAAGAAAGCCACCAGCTTGATCCTGTCTCTTTGAGTGCGATTGCACCGCGGAGTGCGGACTCCATATCGGATCCGACTGCGATCAGGATGTTGATGGCAACGATTAAGAACGGATAAACCTTGAACCACTCGGTTTTACCGATACTCCATTTATATTTGAGCATCATGAATCCGATACAGCCGATTGTTGCGGCATACAGCTTGGCATAATGGAACCAGCTGTTCATGTGGATGTAAGTTGGGTTATTCAAAGCCCAGTCAGCACCGCTTGCGGCGCCAATGTAGATGGCGATGAAGTAAACGGTTAAAGCGGCAGGTAAGATAACGAGTGTTAAAATACCTCCTAATTTTGTCCGGCGGGCAATCTCATTGACGAGGATCAGTCCGACAAAGACCATAACCCAGCCAAGAAGCTGCCAATAGGAACCGCTTCCGTAAATTTGAAATAGCATATCTATTCCCCTCCTTTTGGTAAAAAATAAAATTTTTATAAACTTATTTTATATGCTTTTGTGCAATCTGACAAGCATTTTATCTCAAGTTTGTAACTGTTTGTATCATAGAAAAATCTGTGTTACAATAATTCCGTGCTGAATCGCTTTGAATTTGAATAGAGCGGCGCACGGAAAATAATCAGAAAGTACATAATAATTCATGAGTAATTTTATTACAGCAAATTATCACGCACACACCGTCCGGTGTCAGCATGCATCCGGTACCGAGCGGGAGTATATCGAGGCTGCAATCGCAATGGGAATCAAAGAGTTCGGGTTCTCCGATCATATCCCTTGTCCGTTTCGCAACGGATACGTTTCTCATATCCGTATGACGATGGAACAGGCTCCGGACTATGTGCGCACAATTCGGGAACTCGCGGATGAATATCGCAATGATATCCGCATCTATGTAGGCTTTGAGGCAGAATACATTCCGGAATTCTATCAGGAACAGATGAATATGGTAAATACACTTGGTGTTGATTATCTGATCATGGGACAGCATTTTCTGGACAGTGAGGAAAACGGCCCCTATATGGGAACTCCGACGGAGGATGAAAGCCGCATCCGTGCGTATGTGGACCGTGTGATCGAGGGCATGGATACCGGAAGCTATAAGTATCTGGCACATCCGGATCTGATGAATTATCAGGGAATGGAATCCGTATATGACTGGGAGATGACCAGACTGTGTACGGCGATGAAAGAACGAAATATTCCGCTTGAGATCAACATCCTCGGAATGGGAGCGGGAGCCAAGCATTACCCGACAGAACGATTCTGGAAGATCCCGGGAGAAGTCGGTAACGATGTGATCCTCGGACTCGATGCGCATTCTGTGGGACAGGTGCAGGATGTTGCGTCTTATGAAAAATGCATGGAACTTGTCAATAAATTTAATCTGCACTTGATTAACAGCCTGAATATGGACAAAACAGTATAGCGGAGCAGTGTATGACAACTGCTTTGGATGAACGGAAAATAGAAGATGGAGGAAGAGATAATGTCGGATAATAAAATGGATTTTACGACCGGCGGAATTTTTCAGAAACTGATTGGTTTTATGCTGCCAATCCTCGGCGCACTGGTGCTGCAGACTATGTACGGTGCGGTCGATATCCTTGTGGTCGGATGGTTCGGTACGCAGGAGAGTATCTCTGCGGTATCAACCGGAAGCAGCTTTATTAATATGGTAGTATTCGTCTTAAACGGCCTTGCGATGGGAGTCACGGTTCTGATGGGACGTTACATCGGAGAGAATAACGAGAAGCGGCTGAGTAAGGTGATCGGTGGTGCAATCGTAACGTTTGCAATCCTTGCAGCGATTATGACAGTTCTTTTGCTTGCTTTTGCCCCGGCACTGGCGACGGTGATGCAGGCGCCGACGGCAGCGATGGATAAGACGATCGCCTACATCCGCATCTGTGGCGGAGGAATCGTATTTATTATAGGATATAATCTGATCAGCAGCATTTTCCGTGGAATCGGTAATTCAAGATTGCCGCTCCTGTTTGTCGGTATCGCGTGTGCAGTCAATGTGGTTGCAGATCTGATCTTCGTGGCAGGCTTTCATTGGGATGTGGAGGGTGCAGCTTATGCGACGGTGATGGCGCAGGCAATCAGCCTGATCCTGTCCATTCTTGTATGTAAGAAAATTGAGCTTCCGTTCCATCTGACGAGAGAGGAACTGAGACTTTCCGGTGAGGTGAAGAAGTTTCTGGTGCTTGGACTGCCGATCGCATTTCAGGAGCTGCTGACACAGTTTTCGTTTATGTGTCTTCTGTCCTTTGTCAATGGAATGGGCTCGACGGAAGCGATTCGTCTTGCGTCCTCTTCCGGATACGGAATCGCCAACAAGATCGTTGCGATCGTCATGCTGGTTCCGTCCGCACTCATGCAGTCCATGTCGTCATTTATTGCGCAGAACGTCGGCGCGGGCAAGGAACGCCGCGCGCAGAAGTCGATGGGATATGGTATGCTGATCGGTGGCTGCATCGGAATTGCGATGACAGCAGCCGCATTCTTCGGCGGACAGACCCTGGCTTCTTTGTTTACAAGCACGACCGCTTATCAGCTGAAGGCGGCAGAATATCTGCAGGGATTCAGCCTCGAGGCGATTGTGACTTCTGTGCTTTTTTCCTTTATCGGATATTACAACGGACATAACAAGACGGTATTTGTCATGTTTCAGGCAATCGCACAGTCGTTCATCGTGCGTCTGCCGATGGCTTATGCAATGTCAAAGCTGATGCCGGACTCTCTGGTGTACATCGGTGCAGCAGCACCGACGGCTACGGTGTTTGGAATTGTGATCAATCTTGTGTATTTTATGGGCTTTTCCAAGAAGGAACTGATGCGGACGGGAGAACTGTCCGCGGAGCACTAGCCTATTTTGGATATTTCGTCAAGTGGAAAAATCGACAAAAGATTCCCGGCTATTTGTTAGAATTGCCTTATAGCCTTTGCCTACCATATATTGTATAATAGCTTCTGTCGGAAACAAAACATGGTAATAAGGAGATAGTTTAGTTATGTCAGACGAAGTATTAGATGATGTTATGATCAAAGGAAATTGTAAGGGGAAAGCAGATGCAATCGTGAACTGCCAGTGTAATATTGAGACTGCACCGAGCCGCTGCGACCAGGCGGAACAGTGTATGTTCTATTCTTATTACAAATGCAGCAAGCAGTGGAAACGACTTGCATAACAGATAGATAGAAGAACTTTTTTAAGACTTCTGCCCGGGCAAAGGTGCCGCGCAGGAGTCTTTTTCTATATAAAAAGTAAGGAGAAATGCATGAAGAGGATACTTGTACTGAGTGATTCCCACGGAAATGTGAATAATATGATCTATGCGGTAAAAGAGACGGATCCTGATATGATCATTCATCTCGGGGACTGCTGGGCAGACGCAGCCCGTTTGAAGACGAAGTTTCCTCATATACCGATGGAACAGGTGCCGGGCAACTGTGACTGCAGCCAGGAGTTTGAAGAGAGGATCCTTATTATAGAAGGAAAACATATCCTGATCTGTCACGGCCATACCTTGAATGTGAAGGCTAATTATATGTCGCTGCAGTATGCGGCGGAGGAGCGCGAGGTGGATGCAGCGCTTTTTGGCCATACGCACAGAGTATTTTATACCACGCACAATGGTGTGACGTATCTGAATCCGGGAAGCATCGGATCACCGCCATACGGAGTGCCGCCATCCTATGCGGTGCTTGAAATTGATGGCGGAACGGAAGAGATTGCATATGATGTAATGTACCTTGAATGAGGAATTGCGCGATTTTACAGAAAAAAATTGACGAAAGGGCGCAGATAGAAGTATAATAACCAAAGCAATTTGAAATGGGCGGATGCTCAAAAACATAGAGGAGCTTAAAAAGATGGTTAAGGTTGTAAAATTTGGCGGCAGTTCTCTTGCGAGTGCGGAGCAGTTCGCTAAGGTAGGGGACATTATCCGTGCCGACGAATCAAGAAAATATGTAGTGCCGAGTGCACCTGGAAAGCGTAATTCCAAGGACACAAAGGTGACGGATATGCTGTATGCCTGCTATGCACTGGCAGAGGCAGATGAGGATTTCAGAGTTCAGCTGATGAAGATCAAGGAGCGTTATGATTCCATCATCAACGGATTGGGACTTAAGATTTCCCTGGATGAAGAATTTAAGAAGATTTCCGAGAATTTTAAAGCAAAGGCTGGAAGCGATTATGCGGCTTCCCGCGGTGAGTACTTAAACGGTATCATTATGGCGAATTACCTCGGATATGAATTTATTGATTCTGCAACAGTTATCTTCTTTGATAAAGATGGTAATTTTGATGCAGACAAGACCGATAAAGTATTGTCAAAGAAGCTTGCAGGATGTGAGCGTGCGGTAATCCCGGGATTCTATGGTGCGAAGGCAGACGGAACCGTACAGACTTTCTCAAGAGGCGGATCAGATATTACAGGTTCCATCGTTTCAAAGGCATGCCACGCAAGCATGTACGAGAACTGGACGGATGTATCCGGATGTCTCGTTGCGGATCCTAGAATTATTGACAATCCGCAGCCAATCAAGGTAATCACATACCGTGAGTTAAGAGAGCTTTCCTACATGGGAGCTTCCGTATTGCATGAAGATGCGGTATTCCCGGTTCGTAAGGCCGGTATTCCAATCAATATCCGCAATACAAATGATCCGGAAGCGGACGGAACACTGATTGTGGAGAGTACATGCCAGAAGCCTGAATATACAATTACAGGTATCGCAGGTAAGAAGGGATTTGTTGCTGTCGGCATCGACAAAGATATGATGAACGCTGAGGTTGGTTTCTGCCGTAAGGCGCTGCAGGCATTCGAGGAGAATGGTATCTCGATTGAGCATATGCCTTCCGGAATCGATACGATGACGGTATTTGTTCATCAGGCAGAGTTCGAGGGTAAGGAGCAGCAGGTGATCAGCTCTATCCGTCGTCTGACCCACCCGGATGTGATCGAACTGGAAGCAGATCTTGCACTGATCGCAGTTGTAGGCCGTGGAATGAAGTCTACACGCGGTACAGCAGGAAGAATTTTCTCAGCACTTGCACATGCGAATATCAATGTCAAGATGATTGATCAGGGATCTTCCGAGCTGAACATTATCATTGGTGTCAGCAACGATGATTTTGAGGAAGCCATTAAGGCAATCTATGATATCTTTGTAGAGACAAGATTATAAAATAACGTGTTTGAAGATTAACACCACAGAACGCTTTCTTTCATATCTTATATGGAAGGGAGCGTTTTTTATATGACTGGGAATACTGTTGTGTTTGTCACGGATCAGAGACAGGAAAATCTGGCGGCGTATCTTCCTGGAAGAAAACGCCGGCTGGATTGGAGAGGAAAGGAACCGCCGGATGATGCCGTAAAGATACTGGAGGAAAGCCGGTGGATCGTATTGCCGATACCGGTCTCAAAAATTGAGAAAAACAAGTGGCTGACAAAAATGTTAAAACAGAAATTAATAACAGGAAAGGCTGCGGGATGGACGTTCTTCGGTGGCGTATTCTCGGATGAGTGGCAGAAATACATGGATGAAGCGGGTGTGACATATTGGGATCTGATGAAGGATGCGAATGTTGTCCATCAGAATGCGTATATCACAGCGGAGGCAACGGTCGCAGAAATTCTAAAATACAGTGATTATTCGATCCGGGGGCAGAAGATCATTGTGAGCGGATACGGCAAATGCGGAAGAGAGATCGCCAATGTGCTTGGATCTCTCGGCGCGAAGGTGACGGTGCTTGCAAGAAGTGTGGAGGCACGGAGGATGGCAAGGCTGGAAGGACATGAGGCGGTCGCATTTTCATACGGACCGGAGGAGGCATATGGTGCCAGGACGATTGTGAATACGGTTCCGGCGATGGTAATCCGAGAACCGATGATCCGGGAGATGCATTCCGATGCAGTGATTATCGATATTGCATCCCGACCGGGAGGCACGGATCTTGTGGCCGCGGAAAGTTACGGAATCAAAGTGGTGCCGGCGCTTGGGCTGCCCGGAATCTATACGACGAAAAGCAGTGCGAGAATACTAGCGGACGCGATTACGGGGCATACACATCCAAAACTGGGAGGGGAAGAGGAGAAACCATGGATTTTTCAAATATTAATATAGGGTATGGGATCACGGGATCGTTCTGCACGTTTGCAAAGACGAAGAAGGAAGTGATCGAACTGACGGAGATGGGGGCGAATGTTATTCCCATCTTTTCTTATCAGGCACAAAGCTGCAATACAAGATTCGGAAATGCGAAGGAGTTTGTCGATGAAATCTGTGCGATTACAGGAAATGAGGGAATACGCACAATCCAGCAGGCGGAACCGATCGGACCGAATAATTTTTTAGATATCATGGTGATTGCACCGTGTACCGGAAATACGGCAGCCAAATTATGTACCGGAATCATTGATACACCGGTGCTGATGGCTGCAAAAGCACATATGAGAAACGGGAAAGCACTTGTGATCGCAATATCGACGAACGATGCACTTGGCATGAATTTCAAGACAATCGGAAATCTGATGAACATGAAAAATATTTATTTTGTACCGTTTGGTCAGGACAATTACAAGAGTAAGCCGAACTCGATGATCGCGAAGATGAACCTTCTGCCGGACACAATTGAAGCGGCGATGCGTGGAAGACAACTGCAACCGATGATCGTATCGGAAGTCTAATAGGGCGGGCCTGTTCCTGCCCGCCTACATAGTTCTTTTTAAATACTTAATTTTACATTATATTTTTTAAACCATTCGTTGATTTGCACATAATAAGCCATCAGCTGCGGACCGGCCATCAACTGACCGAACCAAGGTTTGCCGAGATCCTTCGGATGGTAGCAGAACGCCTGAAGCTTTTTCGGATTGGCAATCGCAAGAAGCGGACCATCGGAACTGATGATTTTCTGCAATGCGGCAATCAGGAGAGACTCGTAACCCGGATCGTAGGTTTTCGGGAACGGGCTTTTTTTGCGTGTACGGATTTCTTCCGGAATCAGACCGGATGCATAGGCACGGAGCAGATGCTTGACTTCGCCATCCTTTGTCTTCATTTCATAAGGGACATTGAACAGATATTCTGCCAGCGCAAGATCTGCAAACGGAACGCGGGCATCCATACTGTTGTAGGCAGCGGCGCGATCGGTGCGGTCGACAAGCGTCTGCATGAAGTAGCGGACAGTCAGATAGAAGGTGCGTCTGTGGAGCATCTCTTTTGCTGCATGGCTGCCATCAATTCCAATCTCGCTGCAACTTGCCTGGTACTGTGAACTGATGTAAGAATCAATATCTAATCGACTAATTAAATCATCCGTTAATAATAACTTTCGTGGAGACAGATCTTTGGTCCATGGAAATGTATTGGATTCATACATTTCCGAGCGATGATACCACGGATAACCGCAGAATAATTCGTCCGCACACTCTCCGGTGTAAATGATCGGATGATCCTTTGCAATCTTACTGCAGAAGTATACCAGTGAAGAATCGACATCTGCCATCGCAGGGGCATCATGCGCTTCCAGAGATGGCGTTAAGTAATCAAACAATTCGGCATTGCCGCAGGTCAGAGTTGTGTGGTCACTGCCCAGGGATTCACGCATCTGCTGGACAAACGGTGCATCGAGTGACGGCTGGAAACTGTTGGCCTGAAAGTATTTGCTGCTTCCGATGAAATCAAAGGAATACGTTACGATCGGATCAGGAGACAGCTGTGCCAGCTTCGCGGAGACCACGGAGGAATCCAGTCCGCCTGAGAGGAGGGATGCGTATGGAGCATTGGCGCTTGCTGCAACCTGGATCGAGTGATCCAGTAATTCCCGGATATGTGCTACGGTGTCTTCGTAGGAATCGGTGTGCTCCTTTATCGTAAACTGATGGTAGCGTTCGGTATAGAATCTGCCTTTGCCACTGACAAGCATGTGACCCGGTTTGAGTTCTAAGATGTCACGGTACACGGTATGCCCCGGTGTGTGCGCCGGTCCCATGGAAAGCAGTTCGTTTAATCCTTCCGCGTCTACAACAGGCTCGACTCCGGGATACTGCAGGAGCGCTTTCGGTTCGGAGGCGAAAACGAGAACCTGCTTCTGCACGGTATAAAACAAAGGTCTAAGACCAAGCGGATCACGGAACAGATACATCCGGTTATTTCGCTCATCGTAGATTGCGATTGCGAAAGCGCCGGACAGTTTCTTAACAAAATCGGTTCCGTATTGCAGGAAAGCACAAAGCAGCAGTTCTTCCTGGGATAAACCATCTGTGATGACGCGTGCGCGTTGCAATTCCTCACGCAGTTCGGGAAGGTTTGCGATAAAACCATCGTACATGATCGTATAATTTTGTCCGTTGAATTTCCTGGTGGCAGGCTGGGACTCACATGGAATCTGTGGATGAATGCTGCCGCAGGCGAGCGCGTTATGATTCATGCATCCGTGCGGGAAATAATAGAAGTCCTGACGGTCGGGGCCTCGTCTGCGTAAAGCAAGTGACATGTTTTCGATTGTGTTTTTTACTTGCTCGTTCTCTTTCTGAAAAATAAAATCTGGATGAAAAAATCCGGCTATACCGCTCATAAATAACTCCTGAGAAATGTTCTTAGAAATTATATGAGCAGATAGCCGGAAAAAGAATGGATGTCCGTATGAATTACGCGTTCTGCTGGGCGTTATATGCCTCGCGAAGCGCTTTGGCAAGCTGGTCACCGCAGGAAGTGTTTTTCATTCCACAGTGGATACCGCCGATACGGCGCTCAACCTCATCAACCGTCATTCCCTGTACGAGACGCGGGATTGCCTGTAAGTTTCCGTGGCAGCCGCCGGTAAATTTAACGTCTTTTACAATATCGCCATCAAGTTCTACTTCAATCTGTGTGGAACATGTGCCTTTTGTCTTATATAAATATGACATATGAAATTCCTCCTTTTTCTTGTGTACTCTCTGAATGGCTCAGCCATTTCGCCACAATTATAGCAACGGCGGACGCATTTTACAATGAAATGCGTGAATTTTTTGAAAAGTTTATACAGTGCATCCGGCAGCTTGTTAATAAAAAGTTCATAAAACGTTTACGCCATATGGAGTTGTGAAAAATTATGGAAAGTGATACAATACGAATATTCTATGCGAGTTAGGAGCTATATATTATGAGTACATTCACCAAACTTTTTGGTACACACAGTGAGAGGGAGTTAAAGCGCATTTATCCGATCGTTGACAAGGTCGAGTCCTATCGTGATCAGATGGCAGCTCTTTCTGATGATGAGCTGAAAGCGAAAACAAAAGAATATAAGGAGCGTCTGGAGAAGGGAGAGACACTTGATGATCTTCTTCCGGAGGCATATGCAACCGTACGTGAAGCTGCGCGCCGTGTCCTTGGCATGGAGCATTACAGAGTACAGATTATCGGTGGTATCATCCTGCATCAGGGACGTATCGCTGAGATGAAGACCGGTGAAGGTAAGACATTGGTATCCACACTTCCGGCATACTTGAACGCTTTGGAAGGCAAGGGAGTCTGCATCGTAACGGTTAATGACTACCTGGCAAAGCGAGATTCCGAGTGGATGGGTCAGGTACATGAATTCCTCGGACTGACGGTAGGTGTTGTCCTTAATAGTATGGACAACGATGAGCGCCGCGAGGCATACAATTGTGATATTACTTATGTAACGAACAACGAGCTTGGTTTCGATTACCTGCGTGATAACATGGTAATTTACAAGGAGCAGCTCGTACAGAGAGATTTACATTACGCGATCATCGATGAGGTCGATTCTGTATTGATCGATGAGGCAAGAACACCACTTATCATTTCCGGACAGAGTGGCAAGTCCACAAAGTTATACGAGGCCTGCGATATTCTTGCGCAGCAGATGACACGTGGTGAGGATGTGCCGGAGTATTCCAAGATGGATGCCATCATGGGAATCGAGCAGGAGGAGACCGGAGACTTCATCGTAAACGAGAAGGACAAGGTGATCAACCTGACACAGGAAGGTGTGCATAAGGTTGAGCAGTTCTTCCATATTGAGAACCTTGCGGATCCTGAGAATCTTGAGATCCAGCACAACATTATCCTTGCACTCCGTGCACATTATCTGATGTTCCGTGATCAGGATTACGTGGTGAAGGATGATCAGGTTATGATCGTCGATGAGTTTACCGGACGTATCATGCCGGGAAGACGTTATTCCGATGGATTACATCAGGCAATCGAGGCGAAGGAGCATGTGAAGGTAAAGCGTGAGAGCAAGACCCTTGCGACGATCACATTCCAGAACTTCTTCAATAAATTTGATAAGAAGGCAGGTATGACCGGTACTGCGTTGACCGAGGAGAAAGAGTTCCGTGATATCTATGGCATGGACGTAATCGAGATCCCTACGAACCGTCCAATCGCCCGTATCGATCATCAGGATGCTGTATATAAGACCAAGAAAGAGAAATTTAAGGCTGTTGTAGAGGAAGTTAAGAAAGCACATGAGAAGGGGCAACCGGTTCTGGTTGGTACCATCACGATCGAGACTTCTGAGTTGATCAGCGGTATGCTGAAGCGCGAAGGTATCCAGCATACGGTATTGAATGCAAAGTTCCATGAACTTGAGGCTGAGATTGTTGCACAGGCCGGACAGCACGGTGCCGTAACGATCGCCACCAATATGGCCGGTCGAGGAACGGATATCAAGCTTGACGATGACGCAAAGGCTGCCGGCGGTCTGAAGATCATCGGTACCGAGAGACATGAGTCCCGCCGTATTGATAACCAGCTGCGTGGACGTTCCGGTCGTCAGGGAGATCCGGGTGAGTCCCAGTTCTTCATCTCTCTTGAAGATGATCTGATGAGATTGTTCGGATCAGAGAGACTGATGTCCGTATTTACAACACTTGGTGTGCCGGAAGGCGAGCAGATCCAGCATAAGATGCTGACCTCTGCGATCGAGAAGGCACAGGAGAAGATCGAGTACAACAACTACGGAATCCGTAAGAATCTGTTAGAGTACGATCGGGTAAACAATGATCAGAGAGAGATCATCTACTCTGAGCGTCGTAAGGTATTGAACGGAGACAGCATGAGAGATGTCATCTTCAAGATGATCCAGGATCAGGTTGAGAAGGCGGTTGACACCTGTATCTCCAATGAGATTCCTCGTGAAGAGTGGGATTTAAATGAACTCAACGAACTGATTCTTCCGATCATTCCGCTTGAGCCGATCACAGAGGAGAGTATCTCTGATGTGAAGAATATGAAGGAACTTAAGCAGCATCTGAAGGAGAAGGCAGTACTTCTCTACGAGGCAAAGGAGACGGAGTTCCCTGAGATCGAGCAGTTCCGTGAACTGGAACGTGTCGTTCTTCTTAAGGTAATCGATGGTAAGTGGATGGATCATATCGATGATATGGATCAGCTGCGTCAGGGTATCGGACTTCAGGCATACGGTCAGAGAGATCCGCTTGTTGAGTACAAGATGGCTGGCTTTGATATGTTCGATGAGATGATTTCTGCAATTCAGGAAGATACAATCCGTCTTCTGTTCCATGTTCAGGTTGAGCAGAAGGTTGAGAGAGAGCAGGTTGCCAAGGTAACCGGAACCAATAAGGATGAGACTGTAGCAAATGCGCCGAAGAAGCGCGAACATGCGAAGGTATATCCGAATGATCCGTGTCCTTGCGGAAGCGGCAAAAAGTATAAACAGTGCTGCGGACGCAAAACGGTATAGTTTGCGATTATGTAATTACATAAATAATAAAAAGAAAGGATCGATGTGGTTCCGGACAAGAGCACACGTCGGTCCTTTTTGATGGTGTATGGATAGATATGCAATTTCCGTGCAAAAAGTGCAAAAATTACTTTTCATACATCAAATTTATGTGTATGATGAAAGAAGTGTTATGTAGTGAAACAAATGAGAGAGGATGGTTTTGAAAATGGATGCATCAATGTTTATCGGTACATGGTGGTCGCTTGTGCCACCGCTTCTTGCAATCGTGCTTGCGCTTGTAACGAAGGAAGTGTACAGTTCCCTTTTTATCGGAGTCGCAGTGGGCGCGCTTCTTTATACAGGATTTCATCCGTGGAATGCGTTTACCGCGTTGTTTGATATCATGAAAAGCAGTATGAATTTAAATATTCTTATTTTTGATGTTCTACTTGGAATGATCATTGTTCTTATGTCAAGATCCGGCGGATCCGCAGCATATGGCAAATGGGCTGGAAACAAGATTAAGTCAAAAAAGAGTGCGATGCTTGCTACAACAGGTCTTGGAGTACTGATCTTCGTAGATGATTATTTTAACTGCCTGACAGTCGGTTCGGTTATGCGACCGGTTACGGACCGCTATAAAGTTTCGCGTGCAAAGCTGGCATATATTATTGATGCCACCGCTGCTCCGGTGTGCATTATTGCACCAATTTCCAGCTGGGCGGCAGCGGTCAATTCCTATGTGCCGGAGGATGCGGGAATCTCGGGCTTCCAGTTATTTTTGCGCACGATTCCGTACAATTTATATGCAATTTTAACGTTGGTCATGGTATTTTATCTGATCGTGGCAAATTTTGATTTCGGTCTGATGAAAAAGCATGAAGACAATGCGGCCAGAGGCGATCTCTTTACATCCGGCGCAGAGGAGTTCGAGCAGGTAAAAGAGGAAGAAGTTTCTACAAAGGGCAAGGTGATTGATCTGGTGCTTCCCGTTGCGGTACTGATCGTTTCCGCGATCGGCGCGATGATCTACACCGGATATCTGGGAGGCGCAGACAATATCGTCAGCGCGTTTGCCGGATGTGATGCGGAGACCAGTCTGATTTTCGCGACGATGGTTACAGTTTTTGTGACTTTGTTCTTATATCTGCCTCGTAAAGTGATTACCTTCAAGGATTTTATGGGAAGCTTCGTGGAAGGCTTTAAGCTGATGATCCCGGCGATCGGAATCCTGATTTTCGCATGGACATTAAAAGGTATGGGTGACGCCTTGGAAATCGGCACGTTTGTCGAGAATGCGGTTGGAGCAAGTGCTTCAGCGAGTCTGCTGCTTCCGGCAATCCTGTTCCTTGTAGCGATTTTTCTTGCATTTTCTACCGGAACAAGCTGGGGGACTTTTGCGATCCTTGTACCGATCGCAACCGCAATGTTCCCGGGAACAGACCGGCTTGAGATGATGATTATCTCCGTATCGGCAGTTCTTGCCGGTGCGGTATGCGGCGATCATGTATCTCCGATTTCCGATACGACAGTTATGTCATCTGCCGGAGCGCAGAGCAACCATATTAACCACGTAACCACGCAGATGCAGTATGCGGCAGTGGTTGCAGTCGTATGTTTTATCGGTTACATTATCGCAGGGGTATCGCAGAGCTGGTGGATTGCGCTGGGCAGCAGTCTTGTGATCTTACTTGTTGTGCTGACCGTGATGAAGCGCATGTTTTCTTCGCGTGAGAAGAAAAGCGTGGCTGCGTAATCATATAGTGATAAAATACAGAATCAAAAATGATTTCACCAATGATGTGTCAATGCTGTAAATGATGAAAATTTGCATGCGGCAGTGAGGCAGGAGTGGAAGCAGCATGCTTTGGGAGAAGAAGAAAATAACATGCGAAAGATAATAGAGGTACCATATATCGATCAGAGTGTTTCCTATCCGACCGGCTGCGAGAGCGTGTCGGCAACGATGCTTTTGCAGTATCTCGGTTATGAAATTACAGTGGATGAATTTATCCAAAACTATGTTACGTGTGTGCCGATGCAGGAACGGGACGGACAGTTGTACGGACCGGATCCGCGCAAGGCTTTCTGCGGAAGCCCATATGATGCCGACTCGTTCGGATGCTACGCGCCGGTGATCTGCGAGGCACTGCAGAAAGCGGTTGGGGATAAGTACATGGTGGTCGATGAGACGGGTGCGCCGATGCAGGAATTAATCCGGCGCTATATTGACCGGGAGATGCCGGTTGTGTTCTGGGCATGCATCGATATGAAGAAAGAAATCATCGGTCCTCAGTGGAAGCTTTTGGACAGTGGTGCGTTATTTACGTGGCGGTCAAACGAGCATTGTATGCTACTCGTCGGATATGATGAGGAAGGATACTATTTCAATGATCCACATGAAAACCACGGATTGATCCGTTATCCGAAGGCTCTGGTTGAGGAGCGGCACAGGGCGCAGTATGAGATGGCTTGTAGTATGAGGGGCTGCCTGTAGGCGAAAAAACATATATCCGTTTCAAAAATAAATTTGTGGGGCAGCGCAGGCTGCCCCTTGTTTTAGATGGTTCCGGAAATCGTGAGGGTGGTGACTCCCGGATCGGTGCTGATCGTGCTGGTTGCCGGATTTGTGATAAAGGTTGCGGCCGGCACGGTGATACGTCCGGCGACAGTTGCAAATTCGCCGGTTGTTTCATCGTAAGTATAGTCGGTATTCAGTACAAGCGCTGTGCCGTTCAGCGTTGCAGTCAGGTTGGACAGACGAGGCGTGAAAGTATCCGTGACAACAATTCCGGTTGCAGCATCGGCAGCGGTATTACCGGAGTTCTGAATCTGGAACGTGTAGGTCAGAGTTCCGTTTTCAGTAACCGGGACAGGGCTGACAGACTTGGTGATTGCAAGAATTGGAGCGGCGACAACACCGACGGTTTCTTCTGCGGTGATGGCAGTGATTCCGCCGCCTTCCGCAGTGACGATATTTGTGATTGCTGATTCACTTTGCAGAGGGGCAAACGCATTTGTCTGTGTTTCATAGGCAATGATCGCATTGCCTCCGGCAGGAACGTTGATTCCTGTAATGGAGAGCGGCGGTCCTGCGGTAACGGTTGGCGTGGTCTGCAGAACCCCATTTACATAATATTTTACAGAGTCAGCAAGATAGTTAAGAGGAGTCAGTGTGGCTGTTCCGGAAGTGTAAGCTCCAAGGTTGTCGGTCAGAGTAAGACCGTTCATCGGGAGTGTTCCTGAATTCAGAATGCTGATGACATAGGTGATAGGTCCGTTTGGATCATATTGGTCCCGTACAGCAGTCTTGGTCATGGAAAGTACTTCAAGAATTTCCCCTACAGCAATGTTTGAATTTGTTACGGAATTGCCGTAACGCAATTGAGCCTGATTTGTAAATCTTGGCATAATTTTTCCTCCTTTTCATATATGCGGGTACACTATAAGATATGCATGAAATTTCTTAAGTGATATTAAGAAATTCTTTAACAAAACTTGATGGTATTCCGAATTCGCTTCTTGTATGATGAGCATAGATGGTTAGAGGAAAACAACCGAACCATCTGACCGGCAGAAGATGAATATCCTTTCGGTCAGGAAAAACAGAAGGTGGAACAGGGGGATGTGTATGAGAAAAATCATGCAGGGATTGGTTATGGTATTGGCATTGATACTGATCAGTCCGCTTGAAACGGTCAGCAGTGCGGCTTCGGAGACGGTCCGTGCTGCCGAAACGGGCGGAGAGAATCACACAGATCAGGGGATTTCGGATATCAAAGATTCCGATCGTGAAAATACGGATATAGAAATGCCGGATAACGAGAATCCGGACGCGGATGAGCCTGATACAGAGGAACCACAGCCGGTATTGCAGGGGCTGATTCGTGATGAGAACAGTAATTTGTTTTACTATAAGGATGGCGTTAAGATTAAAAATACATGGAAGACCGTAAACGGAAGTAAGTACTATTTCGGCAAAAGCGGGAAAGCCTATGTTGGAAAGCGAAAAGTCGGCAAGGCAACCTATTATTTTGCAGACAACGGAAAGCGTAAGACAGGATGGCGCACGATTGACGGAAAGAAATTTTATTTTTCTCCGAAAAACGGCAAAATGATAACCGGAAAGAAAACGATTTCCCACTATCTGTGCTATTTTAGTGACAAAGGCGTTTTGACGCGCAAAATTGATAAGAACAAGAAGATGGTTGCGTTAACTTATGACGATGGTCCGTCCATCTACACACCACGCATTTTAAAGATACTGAAAGAGAATGATTCGGTGGCAACATTTTTCGTTGTTGGAAACCGTGTGCCGACGTACTCTGATACCGTAAAGACTGTCTGTGACATGGGTTGCGAGATCGGAAATCATACCTATGAGCACAAATGCCTGACAAGGCTCAGCGAGGCGGAAGTCAGGCGCCAGATCAGCAGAACAAATAAAAATGTTAAAAAGGTGACTGGACAAACACCGGTGATCATGCGTCCGACCGGTGGAGCTACGAACACCAATGTGAAGAAGTGGGTGGGCATGCCATCCATTATATGGTCGATCGATACGCTCGATTGGAAGACGCGCAATGCGGACAGCACGAAGCGTGCGGTACTCGATCATGTGAAGGATGGAGATATTGTGCTGATGCATGATCTCTACAGCGCGACTGCAACTGCTTCCGAGACGATCATTCCGGAACTTGTCAAGCGTGGTTACCAGCTTGTGACCGTCAGTGAACTTGCAGAGTGCAGAGGTGGAATGCAAGAGACAGGCGCATATTTTAATTTCAGAAAGTAAACAATAGGTACAGAACAAAAGTTCGATTTTGTTCTGTACTTTTTTTATATACTTTGCTATAATCAAGGGCAGACAAAATCGATTTGATGCAGGAGAACAGAATGGATCATTTTAAGCTGGTATCAAAATATAAGCCGACCGGCGATCAGCCGCAGGCGATTGAACAATTGGTAAAAGGATTCAAAGAAGGAAATCAGTTCGAGACACTTCTCGGAGTGACCGGTTCCGGCAAGACGTTTACGATGGCGAACGTCATTCAGGCGCTGAACAAGCCGACTTTGATCATTTCCCATAATAAGACACTTGCCGGGCAGCTATATGGGGAAATGAAGGAATTTTTCCCGGAAAATGCGGTAGAATATTTCGTATCCTACTACGACTATTATCAGCCGGAAGCTTATGTACCGCAGTCGGATACCTATATTGCGAAGGATTCGGCCGTCAATGATGAGATCGATAAGCTGCGCCTTTCGGCGACGGCGGCTTTGACCGAGCGGAAGGATGTCATCGTTGTGGCTTCTGTTTCCTGTATTTACGGACTTGGAAGTCCGGATGAGTGGGAAGGCATGAGTGTGTCGTTGCGTCCGGGGATGGAGAGAGACCGGGATGATGTGGTGCGTGCATTGATCGATATGCAGTATACAAGAAATGACATGGACTTTAAGCGAGGTACGTTCCGTGTGCACGGTGATGTGTTGGAAGTGTTCCCGGCAAACAGCTCGGATACGGCAATCCGTGTCGAATTTTTCGGGGATGAGATCGACCGGATTACGGAGATTGATGTACTGACTGGTGAGATTCGCTGTTCTCTGGAGCATACGATGATTTTCCCGGCTTCCCATTATGTTGTATCGCAGGAGAAGATCAATAAAGCCTGCGATAATATTGAGGTTGAATTAAAGGATCGTGTGGAATATTTTAAGAAGAATGATAAGCTGATCGAGGCGCAGCGCATCGCGGAGCGGACGAATTTTGATGTCGAGATGATGCGTGAGACCGGTTTCTGCTCGGGAATTGAGAATTATACGAGACATCTGAATTTCGCGAAGCCGGGGGAGCCTCCGATGACACTCATTGATTTCTTTCCGGATGATTTCCTGCTGATCGTGGATGAGTCGCATATTTCGATTCCGCAGATCCGCGGCATGTATGCGGGCGACCGTTCGCGTAAGCAGACATTGGTGGATTACGGATTTCGTCTGCCGTCCGCTTTGGACAACCGTCCGTTGAACTTCGAAGAATTTGAGAGTAAGATCGATCAGATGCTTTTCGTTTCTGCAACACCGAATGTGTATGAGCAGGAGCACGAACTGATGCGCGTGGAGCAGATCATCCGTCCGACCGGACTGCTTGATCCGGAAATCTCGGTTCGCCCGGTTGAGGGACAAATCGATGATCTGATCGGAGAGGTGAATAAGGAGACGGCAAACCATCACAAGGTATTGATCACCACGTTGACAAAGCGTATGGCGGAGGATCTCACGCAGTACATGAGTGAGATCGGTATTCGTGTAAAGTATCTGCATTCTGACATTGATACATTGGAGCGTGCGGAGATCATCCGTGATCTGCGACTGGATGTGTTCGATGTATTGGTCGGCATTAACTTACTGCGAGAGGGACTGGATATACCTGAGATTACATTGGTTGCAATCCTGGATGCGGATAAGGAAGGATTCTTGCGTTCCGAGACGTCATTGATCCAGACAATCGGACGTGCCGCCCGTAACAGTGAGGGTCATGTCATCATGTATGCGGACAAGATTACGGATTCGATGCGTGTCGCAATCGATGAGACGGAGCGAAGACGTAAGCTGCAGCAGGAATACAATGAGGAACATGGAATTACGCCGACGACGATCCAGAAGTCGGTGCGCGATCTGATCGCGATCTCGAAGAAGGTTGCAGCGGAGGAGATGGATTTTGCAAAGGATCCGGAATCTATGAGCAAGAAGGAACTCGAGAAGCTGATCGCCGATATCCAGAAGAAGATGCAGAAGGCGGCAACGGAGCTGAACTTCGAGGCAGCAGCAGAATACAGAGACAAGATGATATCACTCAAGACAATGTTGCGTGATTTATAAGAACAACGTAGCTGTGAACGCCATCGATAGATGACGTATTTTGCGCATGTGTGTGGAATACTGAAAGAGAAAGGAAAATTGTAATGGCAAAAAAACAAAGAAAATACATCAAGATTCGTGGCGCAAGCGAGCACAATCTGAAATCCATAGATATCGATATCCCAAGAGACGAATTTGTCGTATTGACCGGTCTGTCAGGTTCGGGAAAGTCATCCCTTGCTTTTGATACGATCTATGCGGAAGGACAGCGTCGCTACATGGAGTCGCTCTCGTCCTATGCGAGACAATTCTTAGGACAGATGGAGAAACCGAATGTCGAATCGATCGAGGGACTGCCACCAGCAATCTCCATCGATCAGAAATCGACGAACCGCAATCCGCGATCCACGGTTGGAACCGTGACGGAGATCTATGACTATTTTCGTCTGCTCTATGCGAGGATCGGTATTCCACATTGTCCGAAGTGTGGACGTGCGATCGAGAAACAGACGATTGATCAGATGGTGGATGCTGTCATGCGGCTGCCGGAGAAGACGAGGATTCAGGTTCTTGCGCCGGTCGTCAGAGGACGTAAGGGTGAGCATCAGAAGCTTTTTGAAAAGGCGAAGAAAAGTGGATATGTCCGCGTGATCGTGGACGGTAACATGTACGATCTGTCGGAGGAGATTCCGATGGACAAGAATATCAAGCATAATATTGATATCGTGGTTGACCGACTGGTGATCAAGCCGGGCATTGAGAAGCGTCTGACCGATTCGCTGGAGAACGTCTTTGATCTGACGGAAGGCAATGCGATCGTTGATGTGGTAGACGGCGAGCCAATGAATTTTTCACAGAACTTTGCCTGCCCGGACTGCGGAATCAGCGTGGATGAGGTGGAGCCGAGAAGCTTCTCGTTCAATAATCCGTTCGGTGCATGTCCGGTATGTTACGGACTTGGCTACAAGATGGAGTTTGATGAGGATCTGATGATTCCGGATAAGAAGCTTTCGATTGCAGAAGGCGCGATTCAGGTAATGGGATGGCAGTCCTGTACGGACCCGTCCAGCTACACGTATGCAACACTTCGCGCCTTGTCGGAAGGATATGGCTTTTCGCTGGAGACACCGTATAAGGATCTTCCGAAGGAAATCCGCCATATGCTGATCCACGGAGGCGACGGACGCGTTCTTAAGGTGCATTACAAGGGACAGCGTGGAGAGGGTGTCTATGATCTGAACTGGGAAGGTCTGATCCGCAATGTGGAGCGCAGATACCGTGAGACCGGATCGGACACCATGAAGCAGGAATATGAGCAGTTCATGCGCATTACGCCTTGTGCGGAGTGCCACGGGCAGAGATTAAAGAAGAGTTCACTTGCCGTAACGGTATGTGATAAGAATATTTATGAGATGACCGACATGTCGGTCAAGGATTTGGTTCAGTTCTTAGATAGTATGGAACTGACACAGCAGCAACACTTTATCGGAGACCAGATTTTAAAGGAAATCCGTTCGCGTGTCGGTTTCCTGCAGGAGGTAGGACTGGAGTACCTGACTCTGACGCGTGCGACCGGAACACTTTCCGGTGGAGAGGCACAGAGAATTCGTTTGGCAACCCAGATCGGCTCAGGACTGGTCGGCGTTGCATACATTCTGGATGAGCCGAGTATCGGACTGCACCAGAGGGATAACGATAAGCTGCTTCGCGCCTTGATGAATCTCAAGGATCTTGGCAATACTCTGATCGTTGTGGAGCATGATGAAGATACGATGCGTGCAGCGGACTACATTGTGGATATCGGTCCGGCAGCGGGCGTACATGGTGGAGAAGTGGTCGCGGCAGGTACCGCAGCGGAGATCATGAAATGTAAGAAATCCATTACTGGAGATTACTTAAGCGGAAGAAAGAAGATTCCGGTTCCGTCGGAGCGAAGAAAGCCGACCGGATTTATTACGATCAAAGGCGCAAGAGAAAATAACCTGAAGAATATTGATGTAGATATTCCACTTGGCATTATGACCTGTATTACCGGTGTGTCCGGTTCCGGCAAAAGTTCTCTGACGAATGAAATCCTGTACAAGCACCTCGCAAGAACGTTAAACCGTGCGCGCTGTATTCCGGGAGAGCATGATGACATCCTTGGACTGGAGCAATTGGACAAGATCATTGACATCGATCAGTCACCGATCGGTCGTACGCCACGTTCCAATCCGGCAACTTACACCGGCGTGTTTGACATGATCCGGGATCTGTTTGCAGCGACACCGGATGCCAAGGCGCGCGGATACAAGAAGGGACGATTCAGTTTCAACGTCAAGGGCGGACGATGCGAAGCCTGCAGCGGTGACGGAATCCTTAAGATTGAGATGCACTTCCTGCCAGATGTGTATGTGCCGTGTGAGGTCTGCGGCGGAAAGCGTTATAACCGTGAGACGCTTGAAGTAAAATATAAAGGCAAAAGTATTTATGATGTGCTGGATATGACTGTGGAGGAGGCGTTGGAATTCTTTAAGAATGTGCCGACCATCCACAGGAAGATCCAGACACTGTATGATGTCGGATTATCCTACATTAAGCTTGGTCAGCCGTCTACGGAATTATCCGGAGGTGAGGCGCAGCGTATCAAGCTGGCAACGGAACTCTCCAAGCGGGGCACCGGCAAGACGATCTATGTGCTGGACGAGCCGACGACCGGACTGCATTTTGCGGATGTCCATAAGCTTGTGGAGATTTTGCGCAAACTGTCGGACGGAGGCAACACGGTTGTTGTCATTGAGCACAATCTGGATGTCATTAAGACGGCAGATTATATTATTGATATGGGACCGGAAGGTGGAGACGGCGGCGGAACCGTGATCGCCAGGGGAACACCGGAGGAAGTCTGTCAGGTACCGGAGTCCTATACGGGACAATTCCTGGCTCCGTATTTGAAGTAATCACTCATTCCTAATTTGTTAAGAAAAACTTAAATTGAAAAAAAAGTTTGAAAAATGGAATTAATTGTATATAATGTTACTGTATGCACAAAATATGATTGACTGCGGTTTTGCGCCCCTGCGCACGACCAGGTTACAGATAGATAACAGTAAGACAGAAAGGGGCATTATTGGAATGATCGGATCAGATATCGGAATTGATTTAGGTACTGCGAGTATTTTAGTATATATTAAGGGTAAAGGCGTTGTCTTAAAGGAGCCATCTGTTGTGGCTTTTGACAGAGACACGAATAAGATTAAGGCAATCGGTGAGGAAGCTCGTCTGATGCTTGGACGTACACCGGGCAACATTGTTGCGGTTCGTCCGCTTCGCCAGGGTGTTATCTCAGATTACACCGTTACCGAGAAGATGATCAAGTACTTTATCCAGAAAGCACTTGGCAAGAAGAGCTTCCGTAAGCCACGCATCAGCGTCTGCGTACCGAGCGGGGTTACTGAGGTAGAGAAGAAGGCCGTTGAGGACGCAACGTATCAGGCTGGTGCCCGCGAGGTAGAAATTATTGAGGAGCCGATCGCAGCTGCAATCGGAGCCGGAATTGATATTGCAAGACCATGCGGAAATATGATCGTAGATATCGGAGGAGGTACTTCGGATATCGCTGTCATCTCTTTGGGTGGATCGGTTGTAAGTACATCGGTCAAGATCGCCGGAGACGATTTCGACGAGGCTTTGGTCCGTTATATGCGTAAGAAACACAATCTTCTGATCGGTGAGCGTACCGCAGAGGATATTAAGATTAAGATTGGAACCTGCTATCCGCTTGCACAGAATGAGACGATGGATGTACGCGGACGTAACCTTGTGACCGGACTTCCTAGAACAATCACAGTCAGCTCCGAGGAGACCGAGGAAGCGCTCCGTGAGCCGACACTGCAGATTGTGGAAGCTGTACATTCTGTATTGGAGAAGACTCCACCTGAACTGGCTGCCGATGTCGCAGATCGCGGTATCGTACTGACCGGAGGCGGCGCATTGCTCCGTGGACTCGAGGAACTGATCGAGGAGAGAACAGGAATCAACACAATGACAGCTGAGCATCCGATGACCTGTGTGGCAATCGGAACCGGTAAATATGTAGAGTTTCTTGCAGGAAAAAGAGACGATGATTAAAGTGACAGGGAAGTGCGCGGATTATTTGCGCACTTTTCATGTTTTATGATGGAATTTTCAGGGACAAGTATTATATTTTCCTTGGAATGACCGATATATAATTTGAAGTGTAGGTATGGGACATAGAAACAGAGGTGTCATATGGTCAAAGGTTTATATACAGCACACACCGGTATGGTCAATGAAATGAAGCGCCTGGATATTCTGGCGAACAATCTGGCCAACGCGGACACAACCGCATATAAGAAGGAAGGAACGACAAGCCGCACATTTGCGGATGAGATGTCGTATCGCCTGAAGGATTCTTCGAATTCTTATCTGCCGAAGAAGCTTGGAACGATTACCTACGGTGTACACCTCGGACAGGTCTATACGGATTATGATTCGGGAAGTTTTAAGGTGACAGACAATACGAGCGATTTTGCAATTGATGGCAAAGGTTTCTTCGCGATCGCTTTCACCGACAAGGATGGAAACACTTCAGTGAAATATACAAGAGACGGTTCCTTTACCGTGAATACGGAAGGATATCTTGTGACGAAGGATGGAGATTATGTCCTGAATGCAACCGGCGCGATGAATGGAGACCCGGATCCGCGTAACCGGATTCAGATTGATCCGAATCAGACATTTTCCGTGAACCAGCTTGGCTATATCATGCAGAACGAGCAGATTGTCGGAACGCTTGGTATGGTTGATATTGATAATTATGACTATCTTGAGAAGTACGGAGAGAATATGTACAACCTGTTGGACGGAGGCAACCGGATCGCTACGGATGCCAAGGTGGAGCAGGGAGTGCTTGAGACATCGAATGTGAATGTCATTAAGGAGATGGTCAACATGATCACGATCCAGAGAGCCTATGAGGCGGGACAGAAAGTGATCACTTCGATCGATTCCACACTGGATCGCGCCGTCAATAATGTCGGACGCGTGCAGTAGATGAGCACATAATAGGATAGAACATGCGTTAGAATGCATTTTGGCAGGGAAGCCGGAATAGAAACAGAGAGTAAATAAGAGACAGCGAGGTAATTGCCTTATGATGAGAGCTTTATATACGGCTGCGACCGGAATGCTTGCGGAGCAGACGAATGTTGACACGATCGCCAACAACTTATCGAATGTTAATACAACCGGATATAAGACGGAGCGTACCGAGTTCAAGTCTTTGTTGTACCAGACGCTCCAGACGAAGACAACATCGGCCAACGGAGAACAGAAACCGGTCGGTGCGCAGGTTGGACTCGGAACAAGAGTGGCTGCGACAACTTCTATGTTTACGCAGGGAGCCCTCCTCGACAGTGAGAGCAAGACCGATTTTGCTATCCAGGGAAACGGATTCTTCGCAGTGCGTGGCGAGGACGGCAATACTTATTATACAAGAAATGGTAACTTTACATGGAGTCTGAATGCTGCCGGAAGAACGATGCTTGCGGACTCACAGGGATGTCCGGTTCTTGATTCGCGTGGAAATGAAATTCTGGTTCCACAGAATGTGCAGTCGGAGAGCATGGTGTTCTCAGATGACGGCACGATCTCATACCGTGATCCGGCAACCAGTCAGGTGATTCCACTGAATCAGTCTTTCGGAATCTATCAGTTTAACAATCCGGCGGGACTTGAGAAGCTTTCTTCCAGCCGTCTGCAGGCGACTGCAGCTTCCGGTAACCCGTTGCTGGAAGGTGCAACACCAGGATTGGAGCGTAGTGATGTCATCCAGAGTCGTCTGGAGGGATCTAACGTTCAGGTAGCGGATGAGATGGTGAACATGATTGTTGCACAGAGAGCTTATGAGCTTAACTCGAAAGCAATCACGACCGCAGATTCGATGCTGGATACTGCAAATAATCTGAAACGATAGTTATTGAGTTGTGCTGGTTGAGTAACACATCGGAGATGGATTATGAATTTGAATGATCTGCGTTTCGGGATGGAGGTACGATAGATGGATTTATCAGGAATTTCCGGAATTAATTCCAATTATCAGAGTGCAAAGGCAGACGCGAGTGCAGCGTCGAGCAATGCGTTACAGAATTCTCTCAAGGGAGTGTCTTCCGATGCTTCGGAAGATGAGTTAAAAGGCGTTATTAAAGATTTTGAGTCCTACTTTGTGGAACAGATGCTCAAACAGGTGAAGGATACATTCACTTCGGAGGATGAGGATTCCACGATGTCACAGTACAAGGATCTCTATATGGATCAGGCAATTGAGATGGTTGCAGACGAGGTTGTGGATCAGGTGGGAGAGAACCTCACGCAGCAGCTTTATGAGCAGATGCGTAGAAATCTGAATATTACGACCACAGAGTGATCAGGCTATAATGCAATAGGCAAAAATAAAGAGATGTGTTCATGATTGACACAGTATACCCCGGAGTTGCAGCTCCGGGGTTTTTGCATATTGTCCAGCTATCTGCAGATATAACGGATTCTCTAGTTGCCGGAACAGAAAGCATAAATGCACCCTTGCAAGTATCGCCCTTGTGCTTCATAATAGAACATAAAGTTTGCGGGAAGCCGCAGGTGAGAGGAAAGACGAGGAAGATACTTTGGATAAGCAGCAACAGAGTAATGAAGAAGTGATAAACGGATATGTGGATCACATCATATTTCGAAATAATGACAATGGCTACACGGTAATGGTCATGATCTGTGACGAGGAAGAACTGACCTGTGTGGGCGTTTTTTCGGATATTGCGGAGGGCGAATGCATCGAGGCAAAGGGCGAATATACAGATCACCCAACCTACGGACGACAGTTTGCGGTCAAAAGCTTCGAGGAAAAGGCGCCACAGGACGCGATTGCGATCGAGCGTTATCTTGGATCCGGTGCGATCAAGGGAATCGGTATCGCTTTGGCAGCGCGTATTGTGCGAAGATTCAAGGAAGATACGTTCCGCATTATCGAGGAAGAACCGGAGCGGCTTGCGGAAGTCAAAGGAATCAGCCAGAGGAAGGCGATGGAGATCGCGGATCAGGTCAATGAGAAGCGTGATCTGCGTCAGGCGATGATATTCCTGCAACAGTATGGAATCAGCACAACACTGGCGGTCAAAATCTACAATACATATGGGCAGGAAGTGTACAGCATTTTAAAGGAAAATCCGTATCGTATGGCGGATGATGTGGATGGCGTAGGGTTCCGGACTGCGGATGAGATTGCTTCGCGTGTCGGCATCCGGACGGATTCCGATTTCCGTATCCGGAGCGGTATTCAATACGCTTTGCTTCAGGCTTCGAATGAGGGCAACACCTATCTGCCGATGCCGGAACTGACACAGAGAGCCAGCGCGCTGCTTGAGATTGAACCGGAATATATTGAGAAACATTACATGAACCTCGCGATGGACCGCAAGATTATCATGCGTCAGGTGGAGGATGTCACACAGATCTATGCGAGTGCTTTCTTCTATATGGAAGCAAATACGGCGACGATGATTAAGAATCTGGACGCGAGTTTCGATGTGCCGGATATTGAAATCGAGGCACGCCTTCGCCAGATCGAGAAGCAGACGAAGATGGACTTAGATGAGCATCAGGTGGAAGCGGTCAAGGAAGCAGTCCGAAACGGTGTGCTTGTGATCACCGGTGGACCGGGAACCGGAAAGACAACAACGATCAATACGATCATTAAATATTTTGAATCGGAAGGCATGGATATCTTCCTTGCGGCACCGACGGGACGCGCAGCGAAGCGTATGAGTGAGACGACCGGATTTGAGGCGCGCACGATTCACCGCATGCTGGAACTGAACGGTGGTGTGGAAGGAAATGCAGGCTTTGAGCGGAATGAGCAGAATCCACTTGAGACGGATGTGATCATCATCGATGAGATGTCGATGGTCGACATCTCGCTGATGTACTCGCTGCTGAAAGCAATTGTAGCAGGAACAAGGCTGATCCTGGTGGGCGACGTAAACCAGCTGCCGAGTGTCGGACCGGGAAATGTGCTCAAGGATATTATTGATTCGGGGCTTTTTCACACGGTTATGTTGACGAAGATCTTCCGACAGGCAAGCACGAGCGACATCATTGTCAATGCGCACAAGATCAACCGCGGTGAGCCGGTCGAATTAGATAACAAGAGTATGGATTTCTTCTTCCTGAAACGTTACGATGCGGACAAGATTATCAATGTCACGCTACAGCTGATCTTACAGAAACTTCCGAAGTTTGTCGGAGCATCGATGATGGACATCCAGGTGCTGACGCCGATGCGCAAAGGTCTGCTTGGCGTGGAACGCTTAAACACGGTGCTACAGATGTATCTGAATCCGCCGGATAAGCGAAAGAAGGAGAAGGAACACGGCACAACGCTTTTTCGCGAGGGCGATAAGGTGATGCAGATCAAGAATAACTATCAGCTGGAGTGGGAGATCCGCAGTAAATACGGATTGTGTATTGATAAAGGAACCGGTGTGTTCAATGGAGATACCGGCATCATCGAGGAGATCAACGATTTCGCGGAGACGGTTACGGTATGCTTTGATGAGGGACGCATGGTGGAGTATCCGTATAAGCTGCTTGAGGAACTGGAGCTTGCGTATGCAGTAACCATTCATAAGTCGCAGGGATCGGAGTACCCGGCGGTCGTGATTCCGCTTCTGTCGGGCCCACGCATGCTGATGAACCGGAATCTTTTGTATACGGCTGTGACCAGAGCAAAAAAATGTGTTACAATTGTGGGAAATGATACGACGTTTGAGCAGATGATCGCGAACAATTCGCAGTTGAAACGATACAGTGGTCTACGTGACCGTCTGGTGGAGGATGCGACGGATCTGTAGAGCCAGAGATTGGGATGCGCAATTGTTTTCCAGTCATTGATTGGCGAAAGAATGGAACGTTAATTTTTTTGCGATAAAAGAAAGGAAGCACTAGCAATGGAAATAAAATTACTGACAACTGAACAATTACCGGAGGCAGCAGGACTCGCGCGCGGTGTCTTTGATTACTGTCTGCGGAATTCGATCAACAATCCGAAAATGGTGCAGGCTTTTGAACAGTACAGCCATCAGGATTATCTGAAACACATGATGGAAGAAAATTATCTGGTTATGTGGGGCGCGTATGATCAGGGAACGATGGTCGGAATGTCTGCGATGCAGACTGAGGGACATATCACGATGCTCTATGTGCATCCGATGTACCAGCGGCGAGGAATCGGTAAGAAGCTGCTGGAAGAGATGAGAAAATATGCAAAAAGCGTTTATAATCTTTCAATAGTCACGGTGAATGCAATGCCGGTATGGACGGAAAATTATTTTGCAAGGCGTAAGTTCTCCAGAATGAATGTGATGCCAAACAATGATTTTGTTTCAATGCAGGCTGTGGCGATTGACGAAGTTACTTATGAGAAGAAACCTCTTTCTACAGGTGTGGTACTTTCGGTTGTCTTCGGATCGCTGTTCTTCTGTATTCTGGCGGTCGTGATCGGACTGGTTCAACTGATCGGATAATGGGTGTTACCAACAAAATGTATAATTTGTACATATTTATTAAAAAAACCTCGGCACTTTTTTCGATGCTAAAGTAGTTGAAAAAAGTGCCATATTATGATAAACTTTTTACAATTTAGGCAGAGGCGATAAGTCTGCCATAATGATAGCAAGAAAAGAGACTCCCTCTTTTTTTTTGCCAAGATGCAGGAAACACAACAGAAAGGCAGGGCATATAATGAAAGCTTTCTTGATACTCGAAGACGGAACCGTATTTACTGGAACAAGTATCGGTTCGACAAGAGAAGTGATCAGTGAGATCGTATTTAATACTTCTATGACTGGATATTTGGAGGTCCTGACAGACCCATCCTATGCGGGACAGGCAGTTGTCATGACTTATCCGCTGATCGGAAATTACGGAATTACACCGGATATGGAGTCTGCGCGTCCTTGGCCGGACGGATATATCGTAAGAGAATTATCCCGCACCGCCAGCAACTTCCGCTGTGAGGGAACGATTCAGGACTTCTTATTAAAACATGATATTCCGGGAGTAGCAGGTATTGATACACGTGCTCTGACCAAGATTCTCCGTGAGAAGGGAACCATGAACGGAATGATTACAACAAATGAGAACTACAATCTCGATGAGATCCTTCCGAAGTTAAAGGAATACACAACCGGAAACGTTGTGGATAAAGTAACCTGCAGCGATAAGAAGGTTCTTCGCGGAACCGGTAAGAAGGTCGCTTTGCTTGACCTTGGTGCAAAGAATAATATTGCGAAATCCCTGAATGCAAGAGGTTGTGAGGTGACAATCTACCCGGCACACACAAGCGCTGAGGAGATTCTTGCTACCAATCCGGACGGCATTATGCTCAGCAACGGACCGGGAGACCCGAAGGAGTGCAAGGAAATTATTGAAGAGATTCATAAATTATATGAGAGTGATGTGCCGATTTTTGCAATCTGTCTCGGACACCAGCTTATGGCATTGGCAACCGGAGCGGATACGCACAAGATGAAATACGGACATCGTGGAGGAAATCATCCGGTTAAGGATCTTAAGACGAACCGTGTTTATATTTCTTCCCAGAATCACGGATATGTTGTTGATACGGATACATTGGATCCGAATGTTGCCAAACCTGCATTTGTCAACGTTAACGATGGAACAAACGAGGGCCTTGAATATATCGGCAAGAATATTTTTACGGTTCAGTTCCATCCGGAGGCCTGCCCTGGACCACAGGATTCCGCGTATCTGTTTGACCGTTTCATTACCATGATGGGAGGAGATAAATAATGCCAAGAAATAAAGAGATTAAAAAAGTATTAGTGATCGGTTCCGGCCCGATCGTCATCGGACAGGCAGCAGAGTTCGATTACGCCGGAACACAGGCATGCCGCTCCCTGAAGGAAGAGGGCGTAGAGGTATGTCTCGTTAACTCGAACCCGGCGACCATCATGACCGATAAGCAGATTGCGGATCAGGTATATATTGAGCCGTTGACGGTTGATGTATTAAAAGAGATCATCTTGAAGGAGAAACCTGACAGTGTTCTTCCGACACTCGGAGGACAGGCGGGATTAAACCTTGGTATGGAACTTGCAGAATCCGGATTCCTTGAGGAGAACGGAGTCAAGTTGATCGGTACAACTGCGGAAACGATTTTTAAGGCTGAGGATCGTCAGGCATTCAAGGATACTATGGAGAAGATCGGTGAGCCTTGTGCGGCATCACAGGTCGTTAACACCGTAGAAGACGGTATCAAGTTCACAAATACGATTGGTTATCCGGTTGTACTTCGTCCGGCTTTCACACTTGGAGGAAGCGGTGGTGGTATTGCCCACAACGAGCAGGAACTTGTTGATATCTTGAGTAACGGACTTCGTTTAAGCCGTGTCGGTGAGGTTCTTGTAGAGCGTTGCATCGCCGGATGGAAGGAAGTTGAGTACGAGGTAATGCGTGATGCGAACGGCAACTGTATTACCGTATGTAACATGGAGAACATTGATCCGGTCGGTGTACATACCGGAGATTCCATCGTAGTTGCTCCGTCACAGACACTCGGAGACAAGGAATATCAGATGCTCCGTAGTTCTGCATTAAACATCATCGATGAGTTAAAGATTACCGGAGGATGTAACGTACAGTACGCTTTGAATCCGGATTCCTTTGAATATTGTGTTATCGAGGTTAACCCTCGAGTATCCCGTTCTTCCGCTTTGGCATCTAAGGCAACCGGATATCCGATCGCCAAGGTTACCGCGAAGATCGCTTTGGGATATACCCTTGATGAGATCAAGAACGCCATCACACAGAAGACTTACGCAAGCTTTGAGCCGATGCTTGACTACTGCGTTGTCAAGATTCCAAGACTTCCGTTTGATAAGTTCCTGACCGCAAAGAGAACCTTAAGTACACAGATGAAGGCAACCGGTGAGGTTATGAGTATCTGTGATAACTTCGAGGGTGCTTTAATGAAAGCCATCCGTTCTCTCGAGCAGCATGTGGATTGTCTGTTGTCTTATGACTTCTCGAACCTTAAAGATGAGGAACTTGAGGCACAGCTTCATGTTGTAGATGACCGTAGAATCTGGGTGATCGCAGAGGCACTGCGCCGTGGCGTATCTTATGATCACATTTATGATATTACGAAGATTGACCGTTGGTTCATCGACAAGATCGCCATCCTTGTTGAGATGGAGAAGCGACTTCAGAATGAAGAACTTACTGTTGAACTTTTAAAGGAAGCAAAGAGAATTGAGTTTCCGGATAACGTGATCGCAAGACTCACCGGTAAGACCGAGGAAGAGATCAAAGAGATGCGTTATGCCAACGGAATCGTTGCTGCATACAAGATGGTAGATACCTGTGCGGCTGAGTTCGCGGCAGAGACACCATATTACTACAGTGTATTCGGAAGCGAGAATGAGGCTGTTGAGACAAAGCCACAGAAGAAGGTTCTCGTTCTCGGATCCGGTCCGATCCGTATCGGACAGGGTATCGAGTTCGACTTCTGTTCCGTACATTGTACATGGGCATTCGCAAAGGAAGGCTGGGAGACGGTTATCATCAACAACAACCCTGAGACCGTATCTACAGACTTTGATATTGCAGACAAGCTTTATTTCGAGCCGCTGACCGCGGAAGACGTAGAAAGCATCGTAAATATTGAGAAGCCGGACGGAGCTGTTGTTCAGTTCGGTGGACAGACCGCTATCAAGTTGACCGAAGCGTTGATGAAGATGGGCGTTAAGATTCTTGGTACCAAGGCAGAGGATGTCGATGCTGCCGAGGACCGTGAGCTTTTTGATGAGATCCTTGAGAAGACCCATATCCCGAGAGCTGCCGGTGGAACTGTATTTACCGCGGAGGAGGCAAAAGAAGTTGCCAACCGTCTCGGCTATCCGGTACTTGTTCGTCCGTCCTACGTACTTGGTGGACAGGGTATGAAGATCGCCTTCAACGATGAGGAGATCGAGGAGTTCATCGGAATTATCAACCGTATTGCACAGGATCATCCGATCCTTGTTGATAAATACTTGCAGGGTAAGGAGATTGAGGTCGATGCCGTATGTGACGGAACCGACATTCTCATCCCTGGTATCATGGAGCATATCGAGCGTACCGGTGTCCATTCCGGAGACAGTATCTCGGTATATCCGGCGCCGACGATCAGTGATAAAGTAAAGGATACGATCGTAGAGTATACGAAGCGTCTGGCACAGGCGCTGCACGTAATCGGACTGATCAACATCCAGTTCATCGCAATGAACGAGGAAGTATATGTCATCGAGGTGAACCCACGTTCATCCAGAACGGTTCCGTACATCAGCAAGGTAACCGGTATTCCGATCGTTGACCTTGCAACAAAGGTGATCATCGGCAACACGATCCGCGGACTTGGTTACGAGCCTGGACTTGCACCGGTTGCAGATTATATTGCGATCAAGATGCCGGTATTCTCATTTGAGAAGCTGCGTGGTGCAGAGATCAGCCTCGGACCGGAGATGAAATCGACCGGTGAGTGTCTTGGTATTGCCAAGTCCTTCAACGAGGCACTGTACAAAGCGTTCTTAGGAGCAGGTGTACAGCTTCCGAAGCATAAGCAGATGATCATGACCGTAAAGGATGCCGATAAGCCGGAGGCTGTCGGCGTTGCAAAGCGTTTCGAAGCGCTCGGATACAAAATCTACGCAACAAGAAGTACCGCAAAGTACTTACAGGAGCACGGGGTCAACGCACTCCGCGTCAACAAGATCACGCAGGAATCACCGAACGTCATGGATCTGATTCTCGGACATAAGATTGACCTTGTGATCGATACCCCTACACAGGGTAACGGTGATAAGACAAGAGATGGATTCCTGATCCGCCGTAATGCGATCGAGACAGGTGTCTACTGTATTACTGCAATGGATACGGCAAATGCACTTGCCCGCTCTCTTGAGACAGCGAACGGACAGCTTACTCCGGTTGATATTGCAACTGTTAAAAACGTATAAAATAATCCCATCAGTAAAAAAGCTGGTTGGCTACTTGTAGCTTAACCAGCTTTTTTATTAGATGGGTAAACCATATGAGCAAGTAGGACGATAGTCCGGATTGCGGATGTTGGTCCGGGTTCGAGAGTTCGAAGAACGGAGAAGCCGGGATTATTTTATGTGTGCCTTTCATGAAACCCGCTTCATAAGACGTTAAGGAAGTCTTAAGTTGTATACACAATACCACTATGGTAAAATGACATTGTATGAATAGAAAAGAATTCTTTCAAAAGAACAAAAATAAAATCATATGTTTTATCGTAACGGTGGTTCTTGCAATTGTAACAATCTATGCCGTATTTCAGGGAAGCGGAATCTCGCGTGTGGAGCTGCTGCAGAGTATCCGGGAAGCATCGATGCCGGGAATCGTGTTGGCGGCGGTGTGCATGCTCGGCTTTGTCTACTTTGAGGGTGAGGCGATACGTGTGATCGTCCACCATATGGGATATCCGGTGAAGCGGAGTCACGGATTCGTGTATTCGGCGGCGGATGTATATTTTTCGGCGATCACGCCTTCCGCGTCCGGCGGTCAGCCGGCCAGCGCCTACTTCATGATGAAGGATGGAATACCGGGATCGGCAGTGATGGCAGCTCTGCTTTTGAATCTTGTTATGTATACACTTGCAGTGGTGACACTTGGTCTGTTGAATTTCATCTGCGCACCGGGAATGTTCCTGCAGTTTGGCATTGTGGGAAGGGTACTGATCATCTGTGGTATGGCGGCCCTGTCCGGACTAGCGATCCTGTTTTACATGCTTCTGAAGAAACGGGATATTGTGCGCAGACTGATGACCGGTCTTGCGATGTTTCTGTGGAGAATCCATTGTAAGCGGTTGGCGAAGCGGCTGGTAAAGAAGCTGAACAAGGCTTTGGACGAGTATGGACGATGCGTATCGCTGATTTTTAACAATAAAGCGATGCTGATCAAAGTGTATGTGCTTAACCTGTTGCAACGTCTGTCACAGATTCTGGTGACACTCGTGGCATTTGCCGCATTGCATGGAGATTTGCGCACATTGCCGAAGCTTCTCGCTACACAGATTTATGTTGTGCTCGGTTCGAACTGTGTGCCGATTCCGGGAGGCGTCGGTGTCACGGATTATCTGATGCTCAACGGATATAAGCAGCTGATGGAGAAGACACAGGCATATCAGCTGGAAATCTTAAGCCGTGGATTGTCGTTTTACGTATGCATTTTTGTGAGCATGGCAACCGTTGCAATCGGTTATCTTGTGCTCAGAAAACAAAAGAAGAACCATTGATGTTAACGAACTAGGATGAGGAGAAAAGAAAATGATTGGATTTTATGACTATACGGTAATCCTGACGTATTTGTCGATTCTGTCGGGAACCGCAGGAATTATACTGTGCTTAAATGGAATCGGGCATCCGTATCTCGGAATGTTCTTTTTGCTTTTTTCAGGGCTGTGTGACACGTTCGACGGTAAAGTCGCGCGCATGAAAAAGGATCGTACTCCGGAGATGAAACGCTTCGGAATCCAGATCGATTCCCTTGCGGATCTGATTGCGTTCGGCGTGCTTCCGGCGTGTATCGGTATGGCGATGTTCCGCAGCCGCATGCAGATGCAGGTGTTTTCCGGACCAAAGATTGCGTTGCTGCAGGATTATCCGATCATCTATCAGAGCGTGCTGACGATAATTGCAATTCTCTATGTGCTGGCGGCGATGATCCGGCTTGCTTATTTCAATGTGATGGAGGAATCGGATCAGAATCGTGACGAAAATGGTGAGAAAACATTTACAGGACTGCCGGTAACCAGTGCGGCACTGATCTTTCCGGCTGTTATGATTTTACATATTCTGATCAAGGCAGATCTGACACTGATGTATTTTGGAGTCATGATCGTAGTGGGAATTTTGTTTCTGGCGCGTTTTCATATTAAGAAACCGAAGAATAGTGCGATTGCAGTTATGATCGGAATCGGTGCACTTGAGTTTGTGCTGCTTGCAATCAAATTGATCTGTTGGAGAAAATAGGAGATATGAATGGATACATTACAATTTCTGTATCACACGATTCCGGGCAGGTGTGTGCTCAAAGTATTGACCCGCCCTGGAATTTCGAAAGCCTGTGGCAGATTCCTTGATTCGGATCTGTCACATTTTCTTATAAAATCTTTTGCGGATAAGAATGAAATTGACCTGTCTGAATATGAACTGGACGGTGTGCGTAGCTTCAACGATTTCTTCTCGCGCAGGATTAAGGCAGGATTTCGCCCGGTTGATATGGACGAAAAGCATCTGATCGCGCCGTGCGACGGACTTCTTTCTGTCTGGAAGATCCGTAAGGACACCGTTCTCCCGGTAAAGCAGAGCTGCTATACGCTGGAGTCGCTTCTGGGCAATCCGAAGCTGGCGGCGCACTATCGTGACGGCTACTGTCTGGTGTTCCGCCTCTGCGTCAACCACTATCACCGTTATTGTTACGTGGATTCCGGAAAGAAAAGCCGCAACGTTTTCCTGCCAGGTGTATTACACACGGTGCGCCCGATCGCATTGGCACAGTACCCGGTGTTCGCGCAGAATAGCCGCGAATACACTCTGATCAAAACACCGGAGTTTGGTACAGTCGTGCAGATGGAGGTCGGTGCGATGCTCGTCGGACGGATCGTAAATCACGAGCAGGAGGCACAGGTGATTCGTGGCGCGGAGAAGGGAATGTTTCAATACGGAGGATCCACGATCATCGTGTTGATTGGTAAGGATCAGGTGACGATGAGAGAGGATCTGTTGAAAAATGCGCAGTTTGGCGTGGAGACTGCGGTACAGATGGGAGAGACGATCGGTTATGCGAAGATGGATTGAAAAAATTGTGCCACGGTATGCGTGGGGACCTTTGATTCTGGCGGTTGCAGTCAATATGGCAGTCTATGAGGGTGTCGCATTATTTAAGGAGCATCTGACGTTTTACTCGCTCGAACTTCCCATCGACCGGGTGCTGCCTTTCGTAGCGACTTTTATTGTGTTCTATCTGTTGGCGTTTGTGCAATGGATCATCAATTATGTGCTGATCGCACGAGAAGGCAAGACGTTTTGTTACCGCTTCGTGTACGGAGATGTGATCTCGAAACTGTTCTGTTTGCTCTTCTTCGTGCTGCTTCCGACCACGATGGAGCGCCCGGAAGTGGTGGGAACAAGTGTGTTTGACTGGCTGGTGAAATTCATTTATCACATGGATGCACCGGTGAATCTGTTTCCGTCAATCCATTGTCTGGAAAGCTGGTGTTGTATCCATGCGGCATTTGAGATGAAGAAAGTGCCGAACTGGTACAAAGGTGTCACGGTTGTGATGTCGCTCGGGGTGTTTGCTTCGACGCTTCTTGTCAAACAGCATGTTCTGTTGGATATGTTTGGAGGAATCGCTGTGTTTGAAGCAGGATTGTTGCTTGCCGGCCGGTTCATCAGAAGAAAATCTCATAAAGAATAAAAGAAAACGTCGCTGTGGGTGCAGCGGCGTTTTTTAAATCATAGGAAATTTCTTCACGAAAATTCATTTCGGAAGGATGGTATGTTATAGGTTGACCGGTTATTGCGCGGCCTGGGTATTTTCGCGTTCATGTATTTTCTGCAACCGTTCGCGGAAATGTGCGGTCAGCTCCTTTAATTTCTCGTCCGGGACAAACTGTTTCAAGGTCTCCTCATCGACGGAGATACGGTTGTCCATCGTCTTCATAATATCAAGAATCTGTATCTTGCGGAAATCTGCTTCTGAACTCAGGTCGTAGATTTTGTTATCGCCGAGCCGTAAGATGACCGGGCGCATATAATTGGTTGTATTTTCTACGAGAACGATACCCTTGTCACCGGTAGACAGGTCAATGTTGGCTGCCTGCGGGACGATGTGGATACATTCCGCGAGGGTGGCAACAATCTGCTTGTCGTAGCGAGTCGCGTCTGCTGAGAGAAGTTTCATTGCAGAGATCTCAGAGACCGGCTCATGCCCGATGTTCATGGCGGTCATCTGGTCAAACTGATCCGCGACGCGCAGAATCCTAACCATTCCCTGTAATTCCTCGTCCGGCATGATCGCAAGCTTTTCCGGATAATCGGCATAGACATAAGCCTGCATTAATGCGAGCGCACGCGGAAAGAAATCAAAGTCGCTGCGATACATGCCAAGCGGTTCGATACCGCGTTCCAAAGCGTGCTGCAGCACTTCACGATCCGATGTGGATAAAGTGTCCGATCCCTTATCGAGAATATTTTTCGGTACGTGACTGTATCCGATGTCATAGAGCAGCGCTGCGGCCGCCAGCGTGAGCTGCTGCTGGTGATCGTAATGCAGGCGCGAGGAGATCATGGAGACAAGGATCGCGGTACTGATCGCATGCTTGTACATGAAGTCTTCGCTGCTTCTTAAATTCTGGTTAAAGTTTACACGATGATCGAGTGCTCCGTAATGCTGGATAATGTTATTCAAAAGTTTAGGGAGAGGTTCGATCCGTTTGCGTTTTGCAATGAGATCCAGACATTCACGCAACTGGAAGATATAGACCGTCTGCAGCTGCTCAAATTCCAGATCCTCGCGGGAAAGTGGCGGTACCGGTTCTGCCGGTTCAAGGACATAGACACCCACCAGACCGAAATTGCGGGCGCTGATGATTCCGGGCTCCGTCAAGACCGAATTGCGGTCATACAGAAGTACACCATTCTTATTGTAGATTGGTTTGGCAAGGCGCATTCCCGCCTTCAGATGATCGGTTCTGACGAATTTCATATTAAGATACCTTTCCCTTCTAATACCGCATAAATACGTTCATAAATGTACTTTCAATATAGCATAAAAGCGATTTATATGCAACGAGCAAGCATTTTTAAACATTATGTGAAATTTTTGAGAAGGCTTTGGAAAATGGATTGATTTTAAGCGAAAAATGTGGTAATATAGACATTGTTAAAAAATTAACAGCGCCTCAGGCGTAAGTTCAATTTAAAGGAGAACGTAAAGATGGCAAAGAAAGTTGTATTAGCAGGTGCTTGCCGTACAGCAATCGGCAAGATGGGTGGAGCATTAAGCAATACTCCAGCAGCAGATTTAGGTGCAATCGTAATTAAAGAAGCTTTAAACAGAGCTGGCGTTAAGCCGGAGATGGTTGACGAAGTTAAGATGGGTTGTGTAATCCAGGCAGCTCAGGGACAGAACGTAGCTCGTCAGGCTTCCATCAAGGCTGGTTTACCGATCGAGGTTCCGGCAATCACAATCAACGTAGTTTGTGGATCCGGTCTTAAGTGTGTAAACGATGCTGCAACAATGATTATGGCTGGTGAGGCTGATATCGTTGTAGCTGGTGGTATGGAGAACATGTCTATGGCTCCTTACGCTATGACAAAGGCTCGTTTCGGATACAGAATGAACAATGCAACAATCATTGATACAATGGTTAACGATGCATTAACAGACGCATTCAATCACTACCACATGATGATCACTGCTGAGAACGTATGTGACAAGTATGGTATTACAAGAGAAGAACTTGATGAGTTCTCTGCAAACAGCCAGCAGAAGTGCGAAGCTGCTATCGCAGCTGGTAAATTTGACGATGAGATCGTTCCTGTACCGGTTAAGGTTAAGAAGGAAATGGTTGATTTCGTTAAAGATGAGGGACCACGTCCTGGAACAACTGCTGAGTCTCTTGGCAAGTTACGTTGCTGTTCAGGTAAGGAAGGCGGACTGGTTACAGCCGGTAACGCTTCCGGAATCAACGATGGTGCTGCAGCAATCGTTGTTATGAGCGAAGAGAAGGCTAAGGAGCTTGGTGTTACACCAATGGCTACATGGGTAGCCGGAGCTCTTGGCGGAGTAGAGCCGGAGATCATGGGTGTTGGACCTGTTGCTTCTACAAGAAAGGTTCTTGCTAAGACAGGACTTACAATCGACGATTTCGATCTGATCGAGGCTAACGAGGCATTCGCTGCTCAGTCTATCGCAGTAGCAAGAGACCTTAAGTTCGATATGTCTAAGGTTAACGTTAACGGTGGTGCAATCGCACTTGGACATCCGGTTGGAGCTTCAGGATGCCGTATTCTTGTTACACTGTTACACGAGATGCAGAAGAGAGGATCTAACAGAGGTCTTGCTACACTGTGTATCGGTGGTGGAATGGGCTGCTCTACAATCGTTGAGAAATACTAATTATTTGCCATAGAAATACATAGGGGGTGCTTAGGCATCCCCTTGAAATGTAATATAAATATTTATTTTAGGAGGAACTTAAAATGAAGGTTGGAGTTATCGGTGCTGGTACAATGGGCCAGGGAATCGCTAAGGCATTCGCGCAGGTAGACGGATATGAAGTTGCACTCTGCGACATCAAGCAGGAGTGGGCTGAAGGCGGAAAGGACAAGATTGCTAAGGGTTATGCAAGACTTGTTGCTAAAGAGAAAATGACACAGGAGAAGGTTGATGCAATCCTTGCTAAGATCACTCCAGGTTTAAAGGAAGACCTCTGCAAAGACTGCGATCTTATCGTTGAGGCTGCTTTCGAAAATATGGAAGTTAAGAAGACAACATTCGCTGAGTTAGACAAGATTGCTAAGCCAGAGTGCATCTTCGCTTCTAATACATCTTCACTCTCTATCACAGAGATTGGTAACGGACTTACTCGTCCAATGATCGGAATGCATTTCTTCAATCCTGCTGACCGTATGAAGTTAGTAGAGGTTATCGCCGGTGTTAATACACCTGCTGAGACTGTTGAGGCAATCAAGAAGATCGCTGAGGAAATCGGAAAGACTCCGGTACAGGTTAACGAGGCTGCTGGTTTCGTAGTTAACCGTATCTTAATCCCAATGATCAACGAAGCTGCTTTCATCAAGATGGAAGGTGTTTCTGATATCGCCGGTATCGATGCTGCTATGAAGCTTGGTGCAAACCATCCAATGGGACCGTTAGAGTTAGGTGACTTCATCGGTCTTGATATCTGTCTTGCAATCATGGATGTTCTCTACAATGAGACAGGTGACAGCAAGTATCGTGCTTGCCCACTCATCCGTAAGATGGTTCGTGGTGGAAACCTTGGCGTTAAGTCTGGTAAGGGATTCTACGTATACAACGCAGATCGTACTAAGACAGCTATTGATGCCAACTAAGAAATAGAATAAATTTTAAAATAAGGAGTGTTAAAATCATGGATTTTACTTTAGACAAGAAACATGAGATGGCTCGCGGTCTTTTCAGAGACTTCGCTGAGACAGAAGTAAAACCTCTTGCACAGGAGACTGACGAGACAGAGCAGTTCCCGGCTGAGACTGTTGCAAAGATGGGTAAATATGGATTCATGGGAATCCCGGTACCAAAGGAGTACGGCGGACAGGGATGTGATCCTCTTACATACGTTATGTGTGTAGAAGAGTTATCAAAGGTTTGCGGAACTACAGGTGTTATCGTTTCTGCACATACCTCCCTTTGCATTGATCCGATTATGACATACGGTACAGAAGAGCAGAAGCAGAAGTATGTTGCTCCACTTGCCAAGGGCGAGAAGATCGGTGCTTTCGGTCTTACAGAGCCTGGTGCAGGTACAGATGCACAGGGATGTCAGACAAAGGCTGTATTGGATGGAGATGAGTGGGTTCTTAACGGATCCAAGTGCTTCATCACAAACGGTAAGGTCGCAGATGTATACATTATCATTGCAATCACAAGCATTACCGAGGATAAGAGAGGCAGAAAGAAGAAGAACTTCTCCGCATTTATCGTAGAGAAGGGTGCTCCTGGATTCTCATTCGGAACCAAGGAGAAGAAGATGGGTATCCGTGGATCATCTACCTACGAGCTGATCTTCGAGGATTGCAGAATTCCTAAGGATGCATTACTCGGACCGGAAGGAAGAGGATTCCCTATCGCTATGCACACTCTTGATGGTGGACGTATCGGTATCGCTGCTCAGGCACTTGGTATCGCAGAGGGCGCTTTAGATCGTTGTATCGCATATACAAAGGAGAGAAAGCAGTTCGGCCGTTCCATCGCACAGCAGCAGAATACACAGTTCAAGCTTGCTGATATGGCAGCAAGAATTGAAGCTGCCCAGCTTCTTGTTTACAAGGCAGCTATGGCTAAGGCTACACAGAAGACCTATTCTGTAGAAGCAGCTAAGGCTAAGTTATTCGCAGCTGAGACCGCTATGGCTGTTACAACAGAAGTTGTTCAGTTATTCGGTGGATACGGATATATCCGTGAGTACGACGTAGAGCGTATGATGCGTGATGCTAAGATCACAGAGATCTACGAGGGAACTTCAGAAGTTCAGCGTATGGTTATCTCTGGTGCATTATTAAGATAATTAGTCACAAGAATGAAGAAAAGGAGATAATAATACATGAATATCGTAGTATGTATTAAACAGGTTCCTGATACCAAGGGTGGAGTTAAGTTCAACCCGGATGGAACACTTGATAGAGCAGCAATGCTTGCCATCATGAACCCAGATGATAAGGCTGGTCTTGAGGCAGCACTTAGAATTAAAGACGAGACAGGTGCTAAAGTTACCGTTCTTACTATGGGTCTTCCAAAGGCTGATGCAGTTCTTCGTGAGGCTATGGCTATGGGCGCTGACGATGCAATCCTTGTTACAGACCGCGTTTTAGGTGGAGCTGATACATGGGCTACCTCTACAACAATCGCTGGTGCACTTCGCAACATCGATTACGATCTTATCATCACAGGACGTCAGGCTATCGACGGCGATACCGCACAGGTTGGACCACAGATCGCTGAGCACCTTGGACTTCCGGTAATCTCTTATGCAGAGGATATCAAGGTTGAGGGTGATTCTGTTATCGTTAAGCGTCAGTATGAGGACAGATATCATGAGATCAAGGCTAAGATGCCTTGCCTGATCACTGCTCTTTCTGAGTTAAACGAGCCTAGATATATGACTCCGGGCGGAATCTTCGATGCATGTGACAAAGAAGTAACCGTATGGGGCAGAGCTGATCTTAAGGATGTTGATGATTCTAACCTTGGTCTTAAGGGATCTCCAACAAAGATCGCTAAGGCATCTGATAAGGTACCTAAGGGAGCAGGAGAGAAAGTAAACCTTGACCCAGCAGAGTCTGTAAACTATCTGATCGGTAAGTTCAAAGAGAAACATATTATCTAACATTATATAGAAAAGTGGTGAAAAAAATGGGTTTAGAAGAATATAAGGGCGTATATATCTACGCACAGCAGGTAGACAATGAGCTTAGCTCAATCGCTTTCGAGTTAATCGGAAAGGCAAAAGAATTAGCAGCTGATTTAGGTACAGATGTAACAGCAGTTCTTCTGGGATCTAACGTTAAGGGATTAGCTGATGAATTAGGCGAGTATGGTGCAGACAAGGTTATCGTTGTAGATAATCCTGAACTTGAGACATACCGTACAGAGCCATATGCACAGGCTCTTGCAGCAGTCATCAATGAGTACAAGCCAGAAATCATGTTAGTTGGTGCAACAGCAATCGGTCGTGACCTTGGTCCTACCGTATCTGCAAGAGTTGCTACAGGACTTACTGCTGACTGTACAAAGCTTGAGATTGGTGATTTCCCAATCAATGCAGTTCCTGGTAAGGAAGATGAGCAGAAGCACAACCAGTTACTGATGACTCGTCCTGCATTCGGTGGTAACACAATCGCTACAATCGCCTGCCCGGACAACCGTCCTCAGATGGCAACTGTTCGTCCTGGTGTTATGCAGAAGCTTCCTAAGGAGGCTGGACGCAAGGCTGAGGTGATCGAGTACGCTGCTCCAATCGAGAAGAATGATCGTTTCGTAGAGATTCTTAACGTAGTTAAGGCTGTAGGAAATGTTGAGAACATCATGGATGCTAAGGTTCTTGTATCCGGTGGTCGTGGAGTTGGAAGCAAAGAGAACTTCCAGATGCTTCAGGATCTCGCTGATGTATTCGGCGGAATGGTAAGCTGCTCACGTGCCGTTGTTGAGAATGGCTGGTTAGCACAGGATTATCAGGTAGGACAGACAGGTAAGACTGTTCGTCCACAGATCTACTTTGCAATCGGTATCTCAGGAGCAATCCAGCACGTTGCAGGTATGGAAGAGTCTGATCTCATCATCGCAATCAACAAGGATGAAGATGCTCCAATCTTCGATGTAGCTGATTACGGTATCGTTGGAGATCTCAACAAGATCGTTCCACAGCTTACAGCAGCATTAAAGGCTGAGATGGGCAAGTAATTCGTCTGTCTGATATAAGCAGAAGTATTGAAGACCGTTGCGGTTTGACCGCAGCGGCCTTTTTGTGTCCTGTTAGACTTGACCATTCGTGCTTATGGGTGTAAACTGTTAAAGTTGATGGTTACCGTAAGGAATCAATCAGCAAATACAATTACATTTTGCATGGACGAATGTTCGCATGTAAAAGAGGGACGGACTTAAAGAGAAGCCGTCACCTGGAATAGGAGGAAAAATGCGTAACACTAAGACAGCGGAGCTGGTTCTGACAGCTCTATTTGCAGCAATCATCATTATTATGGCGTTTACCCCGCTTGGGTACATACCACTCGTGGTGATTAATGCAACCATTATTCATATCCCGGTTATCCTGGGAGCACTGTTCTGCGGACCGAAGAAGGGCGGGTTCCTTGGATTCATCTTTGGACTCACCAGTTTTATCAAGAACACCGTAATGCCGTCATCTTTGTCAGCATTCGTATTTTCACCGGTACTTGCAGCAAGCATGGTTGGAACAAGCGGAATTTTTAAGAGTGCATTCATCTGTTTTGTACCGAGAATTCTTGTGGGAATCCTGCCATATTATGTTTACCTTGGAGTAAGGAAAGCTGTGACATCAGAGAACAAGAAGGTTTGGTCGACCGTACTCAATGTACTGATCGGACTTTTCCTGATCGTAGGATGCCGTGCTTTTATCAATAAAGTATTTTCAGAAAATCCACTGTCAGCAGCCGTTGTTGTTGTAATCAGTGTGATCGTAGGTGTTGTTGTATTCGCAGTTTTGGAAGTGTTTACACTGAAGAAAAGCGGCAGCGTATCTGCATTCATCTATGCGGGCGTGGTCGGTGCGATGACCAACACAATTCTTGTTATGGGCGGAATCTTTGTATTATACAAGGATGCTTACGCCAATGCACTCAGCATTGACGCTGGTGCGGTTCTTGGTGTCATCGGTGGAGTCATCAGCTTCAACGGTGTGATCGAGGCAATTGTTGCGGCAATTATCGTTGCAGCACTCGGTGTGGCATTAAGCAAGATCAAGCCGATCCGTCAGGCGTAGGAAAGCTTATTTCGGCGCGAAAGCGCAATATTATAGAAAACAGTAACTGTTCATAAACGATGGAATGGTTACCAAAGAATGTGGCGGAAAGCGCCACATAATATCATGGGAGGAATGGACATGCTGAGGGGAAAATGCGTTGTTCTTGGAGTGACAGGCAGCATTGCGGCATACAAGATTGCCAATCTGGCAAGTGCTTTGGTGAAGCTGCATGCGGACGTCAACGTCATTATGACAAAGAATGCGACCAATTTTATCAATCCAATTACGTTTGAGACACTGACCGGCAACAAATGTCTGGTGGATACTTTCGACCGGAATTTCCAGTTCAATGTGGAACATGTTGCGTTAGCCAAGCGTGCGGATATTTTTCTGGTAGCACCGGCTTCTGCCAATGTGATCGGCAAGATCGCGGGCGGTATCGCGGACGATATGCTGACAACGACCATTATGGCCTGTAAGGCACCGAAGCTGATCTCACCTGCTATGAACACGAACATGTTTGAGAATCCAATCGTGCAGGACAACCTGAAGAAACTGAGCAGCTTCGGCTACGAAGTGATTCAGCCGGCGAGCGGATATCTCGCTTGCGGTGATACCGGAGCAGGCAAAATGCCGGAACCGGAGACACTGCTTGCATATATTCTGCGAACGATTGCCTGTGAGAAGGATATGGTGGGCAAAAAGGTGTTGGTGACTGCGGGACCAACCCAGGAGCCTGTCGATCCGGTACGTTTCATAACGAACCATTCTACGGGTAAGATGGGCTATGCCATCGCAGAGAACTGCATGCGGCGGGGCGCAGAGGTTACACTGGTCTCCGGACCGGTACAGATTGCGCCTCCGTTGTGTGTCAGAGTGATTCCCGTAGTTACGGCGGCCGATATGGCAGTTGCCGTCAAGGAATGCTACCAGGAGCAGGATATTATCATAAAGACAGCCGCTGTGGCGGATTATCGTCCGGCGCATCCGGCGGATGAGAAAGTCAAGAAGAAGGACGACAAGTCTGTGATGGAGCTGGAGCGCACGGAAGACATTCTCGCATATCTCGGCGCACACCGAAAGGACGGACAGTTTATCTGCGGCTTTTCGATGGAGACAGAGAACATGCTTGAAAACTCCCGCGCAAAGCTTGCAAAGAAGAATGTTGACATGATCGTTGCCAACAATCTGAAGGTGGCGGGCGCAGGATTTGGAACGGACACGAACGTCGTGACAATCATTACGAAGGACGACAACAGACAGCTTGAACGGATGAGCAAGGCTGCGGTTGCCGCATCAATCGTCGATGAAATCTTGAAGAAAATGTAAAACAGATAAGTCAGAAGAGATAAGAACCGGTTCATACATTTTATATGTAGACCGGTTTTTTTGTGGAATCGAATAATTTTATAGATTTATCGTAAATTATTTAATTGCTTTGCACAAAGCTGGAGAATATAATATTAATATGTCAATATAATTGGCAGTATTGTGCATAGTGTAGAAGGGGGAATTGTGATGGGAAAGGAGAAAAGAAAGAGTGCGCATTCCGGAAAGAAGCATAATATGGAAGAGTTCTACCGGAAACTGGATGTGAAAAATAAACTCAAGTATGCATTCGGAACAGTGATTGTGACGTTTATGATTGCCATTGCAGTAGCGTTTGTGTCAATCATCATTATGAATGTGAATACAAAGCAGTTTTATGCGCAGGCATACACAAACAGTGTGCGCCAGATGGAAATACGTAAGGATGTGCAGATGACGGGAAAGAATATACTCCGGGCGCTGACTGCTACAAATTCCGGACAGTCAGGGGCGTATTTGAATTCTGCGGATAAATCTGCCGATAATATGAACAAAAATGTTAAGCTGCTGATGGAGTCTTATCCGGATCAGCAGGCGTTAGAGGAATTACAAACTGCTTTGGCTGCATTTGAGGATGCAAGAAGCCGGATCATGGAATATGCACAGGCCGGCAATACACAACAGGCGATTGGACTTTTTAATAGTGACTATAATACAGCCACGGAGAATTTACAGAAGGTGCTGGTCAACATTGGAAATGAATCCACAGAGGATGCACAGCAGCAATATAGGGCTTCGCGGGTAGCAGGCAGCATTAGCCTGATTGTCATGGCTATTCTGGCAGTCATCAGTTTTGTTTTTGCGATACGTATCCGTGTGGCTATTACCGCAAATATGCTCAAGCCAATCAAGGAGATACAGAAGGCTTCAGCAGATCTGAAAGCCGGCAATCTTGATGTGCAGATCACTTATGAATCTCCGGATGAATTGGGACAGCTTGCGAGAGATTTTAAGGAGGCATGTGCAACCCTCAATGAGATGGTAAAAGATACCGGAGAACTGCTTGGACAGATGGCAGAAGGCAATTTTTCGATATCCGAGGAAAACAAGAGCAAGTATGTCGGAACCTTTGAGGATCAGTTCCTATCTATGCATCAGCTGGGCTGTCAGATGAGTGATACCTTGCAGCAGATTAATACTGCGTCGGAACAGGTTGCGTATGGATCCGGACAACTTTCAACCGGAGCACAGGCTCTTGCGGAAGGTGCGACGGACCAGGCAGGAGCGGTCGAGGAGCTTACGGCTACCGTTGAGAATATTTCGGAAGAGGCCCAAAGCAATGCCAAGGCTGCTGAAAACTCCTATAAGAGTGTAAGGGAGGCTGCTGAACATGCCGGACAAAGCCGTGCGGATCTCCAACAGCTCACAGAGGCTATGCACCGTATTGATGCAACTTCCAAAGAAATCCAGCATATTCTGGGTTCTATAGAGGATATTGCGGAACAGACAAATCTTCTGTCACTGAACGCTTCGATTGAAGCAGCCCGTGCGGGAGAGGCTGGCAGAGGATTTGCAGTGGTTGCGGAGCAGATAGGAAAACTTGCCGGAGACAGTGCGAAGGCGGCTGTTAATACGAGAGATCTTCTCAGCAAAGCTTTGCAGGAAGTAGAGAATGGTAATGCAATCACTGAGAAGACAGTTGATGCATTGAATCAGATCCTTGAGATGATGAATCAATTCGCGGAGACTGCCAAGGGAGCAAGCGATACCTCGCGTAAACAGGCAGAAATGCTGAATCAGGTAGAACTTGGAATCGAGCAGATTTCAACCGTTGTTCAGAATAACTCTGCTTCGGCAGAAGAGACGTCTGCAACGAGCGAGCAGCTTTCTGCACAGTCGGAGGAACTTAAGAGACTTGTCAGCAGGTTTCAACTGATGATATCTGAGAAATCGGATCCTGCGGGCGAGGAAAGTTCTATATAGAGATAGTGAAAACGGTGGGGTAAAAGCAGACAAGTTGAACGAAAAGAGAACCGGTTCATACATTTTAGATGTAGGACGGTTCTCTTTTTTCTTGCAAAAAGACGCAAATGTGCGTAATATAGTATACAAGTTTTATACAAGCGAACATGTATGAATACAAGTGAGGGGACTTATGGCTGCAAACGAGGGAAAACAATTAAAATATTTCCAGTTGATGGAGGATCTGAAGGAGAAAATCCTGTCGGGAGATATTCAGGCGGGGGACAAGCTGCCTTCCGAGAATGAGCTGTCTGCGGCATATGGAATCAGTAGACAGACGGTTCGCAAGGCGCTTCAGATGCTGCAGAATATGGGTTATATCTATGCGGAACACGGAAGAGGTACATTTTGTTCAGAGCTGGTACGCCATACACATACTTCTAAGAATATTGCGGTTGTGACGACGTATCTGTCGGATTATATTTTTCCGCGTGTTATCGCGGGAATCGATTCTGTGCTGACTTCACAGGGCTATAGTATTATCCTTAAAAATACAAGAAATTCCCGCTCGATGGAGGCGAAATGTCTGGAGGAACTGCTTCAGAAGGACATTGATGGTGTTATTATCGAGCCGAGTAAAAGCCAGATCTTCTGTAAACATACAAACTTGTATGATAAATTGGACGAATATAACATTCCGTATGTGTTTATTCAGGGATGCTTTGAACAGATGAAAGACAAGCCGCAGGTATTAATTGACGATTGCAAGGGTGGCTATATGATTACAAAGTATCTGATTGATTTGGGGCACAAACATATTGCAGGCGTTTTTAAAGCAGACGACACGCAGGGACAGAACCGTCACAAAGGATACGTGAAAGCACTGCAGGAAGCCGGAATGCCGTATGATCCGGATATGGTCGTATGGTTCTACACGGAGGATCGCAAGATCCATCCGTATGAGGGAATCCAGAATATCGCGAAAAACAAGGAACTGGATGCGGTCGTGTGTTATAACGATCAGAATGCGATGGGCGTAATAAGGGCGCTTGAAGCACTTGATTTAAAGATCCCGGAAGATGTATCCATTACGGGGTATGATAATTTCTATATGACGAACCAGTCGGATTTCCGTCTGACATCGATTATGCATCCGCAGGAAAAACTTGGGGAGATGGCGGCGGAGCTGCTGATCGACCTGATCGTGAATGGGGAGAATGCACAGAAACAGAAGATTATGATCGAGCCGGAGTTGGTTGAGGGAACTTCGTGTCGAAGAAGGTGACTCTTGTGAGGAACTATTCAAGACTCCTGCACGACGATTCGCTGCTTCACACATATGCCCTTGAATAGTTCCTTGTTTTTATAAAAAACAACTTGTAAAGACGTGTGTACAAGTTGTATCCTTAGATTAAAGATAAGGAACACAATAAAAGTTTATATAGGAGGGTTTTACAAATGGAATTAAAGAAATATCAGTTTTGGTTTTGCACAGGTTCACAGGACTTATACGGAGACGAGTGTCTGGCTAAGGTAGCGCAGCATTCGAAGCAGATCGTGGATGAGTTAAACAAGTCCGGAAAGCTTCCTTACGAAGTAGTATGGAAACCGACACTTATCACAAACGAGCTGATCCGTAAGACATTCAACGAGGCAAATGCGGACGAGAACTGTGCCGGTGTTATCACATGGATGCACACATTCTCACCTGCAAAGTCATGGATCTTAGGACTTCAGGAGTATCGTAAACCCCTGATGCATTTACATACACAGTTCAATGAGGAACTTCCATATGACAGCATCGATATGGACTTCATGAACGAGAACCAGTCTGCACATGGTGACAGAGAGTACGGTCACATCGTAAGCCGTATGAGAATCGAGCGCAAGGTTGTTGTCGGACACTGGAGTGATCCGGTTGTTGTAGACAAGATCGCAAGCTGGATGCGCACCGCAGTTGGTATCATGGAGAGCAGCCACATCCGTGTAATGCGTGTCGCTGACAACATGAGAAACGTAGCCGTAACAGAGGGCGATAAGGTAGAAGCACAGATCAAGTTCGGCTGGGAAGTTGACGCTTATCCGGTAAACGAGATCGCAGAGTCTGTTGCAGCCGTATCACAGTCGGATACAAACGCTTTGGTTGATGAGTATTATGACAAGTATGACATCTTACTTGAGGGCAGAGATCCGGAAGAATTCAAGAAGCATGTTGCTGTACAGGCACAGATCGAGCTTGGATTCGAGAGATTCTTACAGGAGAAGAATTATCAGGCAATCGTAACACACTTCGGAGATCTCGGCGCTCTGCAGCAGCTTCCGGGACTTGCTATCCAGAGACTGATGGAAAAAGGCTATGGATTCGGCGCAGAGGGAGACTGGAAAGTAGCCGCTATGGTACGTCTCATGAAGGTTATGACAGCCGGAATGAAGGATGCAAAGGGAACTTCTATGCTGGAAGATTATACATATAACCTTGTAAAAGGCAAGGAGGGAATTCTTGAGGCTCATATGCTTGAGATCTGCCCATCGATCGCAGACGGACCGATCAGCATCAAGTGCCAGCCACTTTCTATGGGTGACAGAGAGGATCCTGCAAGACTTGTATTTACATCAAAAGAAGGACACGGTATTGCAACATCCCTGATCGACCTTGGAAACAGATTCCGTCTCATCATCAACGATGTAGAGTGCAAGAAGACCGAGAAGCCTATGCCTAAGCTTCCTACCGCAACCAACTTCTGGACTCCGGAACCGGATATCTACACAGGTGCAGAGGCATGGATCCTTGCAGGCGGCGCACATCATACTGCATTTACCTACGATCTTACTGCTGAGCAGATGGGCGATTGGGCTGCGGCAATGGGTATTGAGGCTGTATATATTGATAAGGATACCAAGATTCGTGATTTCAAGAGAGACTTAATGCTTGGAGAGGTCTTCTACAGATAAGATAAAGCAACATTCAGCTCACTCACACAGTGGAGTGGGCTGAAAAGTTAAGCACTCATATTTTGGAGGAAAAACGATGGCAAACAAAGAGGCAATCAAAGCCGGAAATACATCACTTGGAATTGAGTTCGGATCTACACGTATTAAAGCAGTACTTGTCGATGAGAAAAACGAAGTTCTCGCGATCGGCAGCCACGAGTGGGAGAACCGATTAGAGAACGGTATCTGGACCTACTCACTGGACGATATCTGGAACGGACTGCAGGACTGCTACAAGAATATGGCAGATGATGTCAAGGCACAGTACGGTGAGACATTGACAACGATCGGATCCATCGGATTCAGTGCGATGATGCACGGCTATATGGCTTTTGACAAGGAAGGAGAACTCTTAGTTCCTTTCCGTACATGGAGAAATACAATTACCGAGGAAGCAGCAGAGAAGCTGACCGGGGCATTTTCTTATAATATTCCGCAGAGATGGAGCATTGCGCACCTGTATCAGGCAATCCTGAACAAGGAAGAACATGTTGGAAATATTGCATTCTTCACAACATTGGCAGGCTTCATCCACTGGAAACTGACTGGCGAGAAGGTTCTTGGTGTGGGCGACGCATCCGGAATGTTCCCGATCGACAGCACAACCTGCGATTATGATGCCAAGATGCTTGCAAAATTCGAAGAGATGGTTGCACCATGCGGCTATCCATGGAAGATCAAAGATATCCTTCCGAAGGTATTATCTGCAGGGGAGCAGGCAGGCATTCTGACTGAAGAAGGCGTAAAGCTTCTTGATCCGAGTGGCAGTTTACAGGCTGGTATCCCGGTATGTCCGCCGGAAGGTGACGCAGGAACCGGAATGGTTGCAACGAACAGTGTGGCAGTCAGAACCGGAAACGTATCCGCAGGAACTTCCGTTTTTGCAATGATTGTATTGGAAAAGGCATTAGAGAACGTTCATACAGAGATTGATCTTGTGACAACGCCGACCGGAGAGGCCGTTGCAATGGTACACTGCAACAACTGTACATCCGATCTGAATGCATGGGTAAATCTGTTCAAGGAGTTTGCTACAAGCTTCGGCATCGAAGTCGATATGAACAAGCTGTTCTCCGTACTTTACAATAAGGCATTGGAAGGTGATACAGACTGTGGCGGATTGTTAGCATACAATTACTTCTCAGGTGAGAGCATCACCGGATTCGAGGAAGGTCGTCCGCTTTTTGCAAGAACACCGGACAGCAGGTTTAATCTTGCGAACTTCATGCGTGTGCATCTGTTTACCGCACTTGGCGCGCTCAAGAATGGATTGGATATCCTTCTGAAAGAAGAGCATGTCAAGGTTGACAAGATCTACGGACATGGCGGATTGTTCAAGACTCCGGTTGTCGGACAGCGCATTATGGCAGCAGCGATGGATACTCCGGTATCGGTTATGAAGACTGCTGGCGAAGGCGGTGCATGGGGTATCGCAGTGCTTGCTTCTTATATGAAGAATAAGAAGGACGGACAGTCACTTGCCGATTACCTGAATGATGAAGTATTTGCAGGTCAGGAAGGTGTGACAGAGGAGCCGGTTGCTTCCGATGTTGCAGGATTTGATGAGTTCTTAAAACTCTACAACGCAGGACTTCCGATCGAGCGTGCAGCAGTTGAGACCATGAAACTGAACTAACAGACGAAAAGAGGATCATCATGCTTGAAGAATTAAAAAAACAGGTATATGAAGCAAATATGGAGCTTCCACGCAGAGGTCTGATCACCTACACATGGGGCAACGTCAGCGGAATCGACCGTGAGAGCGGTTATTTCGTAATTAAGCCAAGTGGCGTGGATTATGATAAGTTAAAGCCGGAAGATATGGTTGTCATGGACCTTGAAGGCAACAAGATCGAGGGCGATTATAAGCCGTCTTCCGATACACCAACCCATCTGGAACTGTACAAGAAGTATCCGGATATTGGCGGTGTGGTACATACACATTCACCGGAGGCAACTTCGTGGGCACAGGCAGGAAGAGATATTCCGCTTTACGGAACGACACATGCGGATTACTTCTTCGGACCGATCCCATGCGCAAGAAGCCTGACACCGGAAGAGATTGACGAAGCGTATGAGACGAATACCGGTAAGGTCATTATCGAGACATTCGAGACACGCGGCATCAATCCAATCTATACACCGGGTGTACTCTGCACAAACCACGGTCCGTTCACATGGGGCAAGGATGCTGCAGAAGCCGTACACAATGCGGTAGTTCTTGAGGAAGTTGCCAAGATGGCAACCCGCACAGAACTGATTAATCCGAAGGTGCAGCCTGCACCGGATTGCATCCGCGATAAGCATTTCTTCCGCAAGCACGGAGCAAACGCTTATTACGGACAGAATTAATAAGCTTATTACTAATTATTGAAACAATTTTTTCATAGTTTTTCTAACACTCCTTTTTGAAGACCTCCCTCCCCCAGGGAGGTCTTTCAACAAATGTTATAGGAAATTTTACCGATGAAACAAAAGAAAAAAGCCAAAAAGAAAGTTGCCTTTTCCATTCGAAGCAAGATCCTTGTGTTGTTGTCGTTAGCGACATTGCCGTTTTTGGTAATCTGCGTGTATCTGCTTGTCACGATTGCCGGATATAATCGTACGTACAATGATATTGTGGAAAATCTGACGATTGCCAACAGCTACAATATCAGTTTCAAGGAAGAGATGGATGAGAGTTTATACAAGATTGTTGTCGGATATGTATCGATCGATACGATCGGGCAGGATGAGACGCTTAAGAATCCGTATTCCTTGATCAAAAACCTGCGCACCAGCTGTACACAGCTCAAAGAGATGACAACGGATTATGAGAGCCGGCTTTGGCTCGACAGTCTGCTGCGCAATAGCGACACATTGGAAAAACGCGTAACTGATATCGTGATAAATGTACATGAAGGCAATCAGTATGACAGCAATATCAAGGAACTGGACAATAATATCTACATTCTGACGGAGTTGATCCAGGATGATATTCAGTACTATATTTATTATCAGACCAACCATATGGAGACTGTCACAAATGAACTGAATGCACAGGTACACACGTTTCTGATCCTGCTGTCCGTTCTGATCGCCGTCTTAGGTGTTGTGGTTGCAATTGCTGCTTTTACATTAACTTCCGGAATTCTAAGACCATTGTGGCAACTGTATGATGCAACGGGTGAGATCGCAGAGGGAAACTTTGCGGTGCGAACGAATGCGAAGACCAGCGATGAGATTGCCGTCTTAAGCCAGGGATTTAATGAGATGGCGGGCAACATGCAGCTGCTTGTCGACAAAGTAAGAGATGATGAGCAGAAAATGCGTAAAGCCGATCTGCGCCTTCTACAGGAACAGATCAATCCGCATTTCTTATACAATACGCTCGACACAATCGTCTGGCTGATCGAGTGCAACGAGGCGGATCAGGCGGTAGATATGGTCGTTACCTTGTCGAATTTCTTCCGCATTGTACTGAGCAAGGGAAAAGAATTTATCAGTATCCGCATGGAGGAGCAGCATATCCGGAGTTATTTGCAGATTCAGGAAGCGCGTTACAGTGATATCATGGATTACCGTATCGATATCGATCCGGCTTTGTACAGTTATCAGATTCCAAAACTGACGTTGCAACCGATTGTGGAAAACGCGCTCTACCACGGAATCAAATATAAACGTTCTCATGGAACCATTGCGGTGAACGGCAGGATGCAGGAAGATACGATACGTCTGGTTGTAACGGATGATGGAGCCGGTATGGATGAGACAGAACTTACGCAGTTGCGGGAAGATATTTCCAAACCATGCAAAGAGACCGACAGAGGATTCGGGCTTGCCAATGTCAATGAGCGTATCCGTATGTATTTCGGTGCAGAGTACGGACTTACCATTGATTCGGCAAAAGGCGAGGGAACCAGGGTTACGATTGTGATACCGGCGATTCTTGAAGAACAGAAGTTATTAGAGGAGGGAGGCACACACAGTGAACAGGAGACATAGGATTGGTCAGGGGATCGCGGTCTGCCTTGCCTTGGCGCTGTTTCTTATGACCGGGTGTGCGTCGGATGTGAAGGATACGGCTTCGACGCAGTATGCGCATCCGGATGAAAATATGACGGTGATCGGCGTATCGCAATTAGGCAGTGAATCGATGTGGCGGTCAGCAAATACGGCATCCATTCGTGAGGCTTTTTCCAAAGAAAACGGATATTTTTTGATGTATAACAATGCGAGACAGAAGCAGGAGAACCAGATTAAGGCAATCCGCAGCTTTATCTCGCAGCGGGTGGATTACATTATTTTCTCACCGATCGTTGAGGATGGATGGGAGACAGTGCTTAAGGAAGCGCAGGATGCCAATATTCCTGTGATCATCATGGATCGTAATGTGGATTGTGATCCGTCACTTTATACGGCGTGGATTGGCTCTGATTTTGAAGAGGAGGGGCGCAACGCCGGAAGATGGTTAGAGGATGACCTCAAGGGCAAAAATTTCAGCCAGAGCCAGGTGAATATCGTAATTCTGCAGGGAACGTCTGGATCGACAGCGATGCTCGGACGAACCAAGGGTTTTCAGACAATCGCAGATGCACACGATAACTGGAATATTTTAGCGTGTGAGGATGCGGATTTCACCACAGCAAAGGGGAAAGAAGTAATGGAGAAATATCTGAAAAAATACGATGATATTGACGTTATTGTTTCTCAGAATGATGATATGACGATTGGTGTGCTTCAGGCGGTGCGGGATGCCGGACGGACGACCGGGACGGGTGGAGAGATGACCTTGATCTCGTTTGACGGAACCAAGAGTGCGCTCGAAAAAGTGAAATCCGGCCTGATCAATGTCGATATTGAATGCAATCCACTTCTCGGTCCGTATCTTAAGGAGATTGTAAGTAAGCTTGAGAACGGAGAGCCGGTGGACAAGATCAACTTTGCGGAGGAGAAGATTTTTACGCAGAAGAATGTATTGTCTGTGCTGGATGACAGAACATACTAAATTTATAAGGGGATAGAAAATGTTAAAAGTATTTTTGGTGGAAGATGAAACCGTGATCAGGGAGGGACTCAGGGATCATATTCCGTGGGATCAGTACGGATACCGTTTGGTTGGAGAAGCATCCGACGGAGAGATGGCACTGCCGTTGATCCGGAAGACGAGACCGGATCTGATCATCACGGATATTAAGATGCCGTTTATGGATGGTCTGTCTTTGAGCCGCATGGTCAAAGAAGAATTCCCGAAGACCAAGATTGTCATCTTAAGCGGATACGATGATTTTGAATACGCGAGACGGGCGATCACGATCGGGGTGGATCAGTATATCTTAAAACCGGTCACCCGCGCGAGTATCCGGACGGTTTTGCAGGAGATCAGAGAGAAGATCGAACGTGAACAGAAGCAGGAGGATTATCAGACAAAGCTTGCGGATGAGATGCGCGAGTACGAACAGTTCTCCATGCGGCATTTCTTTGAAAAAATGCTGGAAGGGGAACTTTCTGTCACAGAAATCTATGATGAGGCGACAAAGAAATCGCTCGACCTGTCGGCATCCGGATACAATCTGATCTTCCTCTATATGCAGGAGAAGAAGGGATTGCCGGAGAGTAATGTCAATCATTTTGTGCAGACGCAGGAAGAAATTCTGCACTATTTTCTGCGTTTTCCGCAGTATATTCTGTTCCGCTGGAATATTGACGGTTACGGAATTCTGGTCAAAGGCGATTGGAGCAGGATTGAGGAAGAGACTGGACAGGCTATCGAGCAGATCCGTATGGTATGTGAGGCGGACAATGGCGATTACGACTGGTATGCTGCGGTGTCCGATCCTGTGGAGCGTTTAAGCCTTCTGCCGGACTGTTATGACAGAGTCCGGCAGTATTCGGCGTACCGGTTTATCTATCCGAACCAGCATTTTTTCACAAAGGAGACGTTGCAGAATCACATCGGAGGACTCGACGATACACAGATTTCCGAGGTAGAGTATTCGAAGATGGCACCGGAGATCATACAGGATTTCCTTGCGAAGGGCAGTCGAAACGAGGTATATGATTTTGTGGAATCCTATCTTCAGAATATTATCGAGGCGATGAATTCTGCGATGTTTCGTGACTATATTGTGTTGAATATCCGCTTTGCGATCCTTGCTTTTGTTGATTCGATCGGAGCGGAAAAGAAGGATTTCGAGGAGCGGATCGGAAATTATCAGGAGAGTGTGCATATTGCCAGGGAACAGGTGAAGGATTATTTTGCACAGATGCTTTTGGCTGCGATGGCAATCAGAGACGAGCAGACAAGCAGTCAAAGCGGCAGAACCTTAAAGAATGCGATGGATTACATCGATGCGCATTATACGGATGAATCGATCACATTGGGAAGCGTGGCTTGTGAGGTGCAGGTCAGCGCGAACTATCTCAGTTCTGTCTTCAGTCAGAATATGAAGCAGACCTTTACAGAATATATTACAGACAAGCGGATGGACAAGGCAAAGAAGCTTCTTAGAAGTACCGACCTTGCAACTGCAGAGATTGCGGCACAGGTCGGCTATAAGGATCCTCATTATTTCAGCTTTGTCTTTAAGAAGACGCTGGGAACAAGCCCGAGGGAATATCGAAGCGGCAGAGGCGTATAGGTCAGCCGGGGATTGGCTCCCATTCAATCACGGAAGAAGAAACGGTCTGTCCTTTCAGTGGTGCAAGTACGGTTTCGGTCAGTCTTTTCTCCCACGCATGCGCAGGATGCGAAAGAGAGAGAAAAGGATACGATCCTGCATCGCACAGATAGCTGTGATCAAAAGAGACGACGCAGATCTCTGCGAGGTTCGGATCGTCCGCTTCATGCAGGAGGCGCACAAGTTCATAGGCAACCACATCGTTGTGGCATAGGATGGCGGTACAGGAATGAAGAGATTCCTGTACCGCTTTCTTTATAAAACCGGTGGAATGCGTCAGAAAAAGCTGTCGCAGATCGAAGGAAGAAAACCACTGCGCGCGGTCATCCGGGAGTGGAAGCCTATGATCTCTTATCACTTCAAGCATCCCACGGTAACGGTCTGCCCCGGAGGCGTCATCTGCACAAAACAGAGAACCGATCATCGAGTGTCCCTGTGTGATCAGATATTCGGTCAGTATGCGGCCTCCACTTATATCGTCTTCCAGGATGCAGGGACAATTGTCAAGCTGCGGATATGGATGACGCATAAATACAACTGGAATGGACTTCTTAAGAAGTGCGTGGTAGAGATCGAGGTTCGGGTTAAAAAGCGCGCTTTGGACCGGATCCACAATGAGTGCGCGTGGCGGGTGAGACAGGATTTCGGTAAGGATCTCCCGCTCCGTGGAAAGTTTTTCTTCCGTTTTGTAGACCAGCAGAGTAAATCCTTCTGCATGCAGTGCTGTGCGCAGATCATACAAAAACGTCGGATAGAGATACTGTGAATCACCCGGAAGCAGAATCCCGATCGTATTATAAGTGCCATCCCGCAGTCGACCGGTGAGATAGCTTCCACTGCCTTGCCGGCTCTCAATTAATCCTTCCTGCGTGAGTACGGCAAGTGCCTGACGAACCGTCTGGCGGCTGACCTGATAGTGCGCGGCAAGCTCTGCTTCGGTTGGCAGCCGGTGTCTGCTCTGCGACGCGTAGTCCGGAAGTTGTTCACGCAGTCTTGCTGCGAGCCATTTGTACTTGATCGCCATAAAATTTCCCCCTTTTTCCGTTATGGCAGGATAAATATTCTTACAATCCCATCATAAGAAATTCAACCTTTTCTGTAAAAAAATGATTTATTTCCATGCTTTTTTCAACTTTCACAATACCTTTTTGACGTAAAAAACAGGAAAACAAGTATTTTAACGATGAAAAACCGGAAATATTTGTACCTTTTGCAAAGATAAATCTACCTTATTTCATAATTTGTACTTATTCTTATGATAACACGATGAATTTGTATTGTAAATATCTGACAAAACCTGAAAAACAAGGAAAAATGTAATTGCTCATAAAGAGGGCGGATGCTATAGTGAACTTACCAAAGAGAAGGGCCCCTAAGAAATAACAAAAACAATCAAAACAATGAAAATTAGGAGGAAAAATTTATGAAGAAAAAAATCTTATCAATCTTAATGGCTTCAATGATGGTATTCGGACTGGTTGCCTGTGGCGGCGCTAAGGACACAGCTGACAACGGTGACACATCTGCACCGAGCAGCAGTTCAAGCGGAGACCTGATCAAAGTTGGTATCATCAACAACGATCCGAATGAGTCTGGATATCGTACTGCAAATGATAAAGATATGAAGGCAATGTTCACAAAAGAGAATGGATATGATGCTTCATTCGCATACAGCCTTAAGAATGACGAGCAGATTACAGCAGCACAGAAGTTCATCCAGGACGGCGTTGATTACTTACTTCTCTCTGCAGCAGATACATCCGGATGGGATTCTGTATTACAGGATGCACAGGATGCAGGAACACAGGTTATCCTCTTTGACCGTGTTATCGATGCAGATGAGAGTCTCTATGCAGCATCTATCGTATCCGATATGGATAAGGAAGGTGAGACTGCATGTGAGTGGTTAAAGTCACAGAACCTTGATGAGTACAATATCATCCACATTCAGGGTGTTATGGGATCGGCAGCACAGAAGGGACGTTCCGGTGCACTTACCGATACTGCAGCAGCAGAAGGATGGAACATTGTAAATGAGCAGACCGCTGAGTGGAATGCAGAGAAGGCACAGCAGATCGTACAGTCCGTTATCGACAGCGGCGAGAAGTTCAATGTTATCTACGCTGAGAACGACGATATGGCAAAAGGTGCTGTAGCAGCCCTTGACAAGGCAAACATCTCTCACGGTGTTGGCAAAGATGTCATCGTTATGGGCTTTGACTGCAACCAGTGGGCACTTCAGGAACTGTTAGATCAGAACTGGAACTACGATGGACAGTGTAACCCATTCCAGGCTTCTTATATTGCAGATGTAATCCAGAAGCTTCAGAACGGTGAGGACATCACAGAGAAGACGATCATCATGGATGAGAAGGGCTTCGATGCTACAACCATTACAGCTGATGATGTAAGCAACTACGGAATCTAATCGACACAGGAAACTACAAGCGCGGCGCTGCGTATGAGGAAAACGCAGCGCCGCGATTTCTGAAAATATGTTTAGCTATTTCAAGAGAACTTTTATGGTTGGATGTTTTAAAAGAAGCAAGGGGTGAATGAGCTGGTGAAAGAAAATGTAGTATTACAGATGAAAAATATTCATAAAAACTTTACAGGAGTAAAGGCATTGCAGGCGGTTGATTTCTCCCTGCGTGAAGGCGAAATCCACGCTCTTATGGGTGAGAATGGAGCCGGTAAATCCACGCTGATCAAGGTGTTGACCGGTGTGTATGAAAAAGATGGTGGAGAGATTTTCCTGGAAGGAAATGATAAAGCGGTGGAGATCCATTCCCCGCAGGATGCACAGAATCTCGGAATCAGTACTGTGTATCAGGAGATTACCCTCTGCCCGAACCTGTCCGTTGCAGAAAATATGTTTATCGGACGAACCAAGGGCATGGGCCAGAATTGGAAGAAAATGAATGCGGATGCAGACAAGATCCTGCAGTCGCTCGATATCCCGGCCAAGGCCACACAGCAGCTCTCCAGCTGTTCCATCGCAATCCAGCAGATGGTAGCGATCGCCAGAGCCGTAGATATGGATTGTAAAGTATTGATTCTTGATGAGCCGACATCTTCTCTCGATGACAAAGAGGTACAGAAGCTGTTTGAGCTTATGAGAGATCTTAGATCCAGAGGTGTAGGAATTATCTTTGTAACGCATTTCCTGGATCAGGTATATGAAGTCTGCGACCGGATCACGGTTCTTCGTGACGGTAAGCTGGTCGGAGAATATGAGATCGAGAAGCTTCCGAGAGTACAGTTGGTAGCCAAGATGCTTGGTAAGGAACTGGATGACGAAGCACAGATTAAGGATGAAACACAGATCTACCATGCAGACGAATCTGTTCCGCCGGTATTTGAAGTCGAACAGCTGCAGAGCAACGCGGGAATTAAGCCTTTTGACTTCTATATCAGAAAAGGCGAAGTTAACGGATTCACCGGACTGTTAGGCTCCGGCCGAAGCGAATGCGTGCGTGCAATCTTTGGCGCAGATCGTATTATTGGTGGTAAGATCAAGAAAAATGGAAAAGAAATCAAAATTTCAAAGCCTATCGATGCAATGAAGAATGGAATCGCATATCTTCCGGAAGACCGTAAGGTGGACGGTATTGTCGGAGATCTCTCGGTAAGAGATAACATTATCCTTGCGGCACAGGTACTGCGCGGATTCTTCCGTCCATTCTCCAAGGCACAGGCGAACAAATTTGCAGATGAATATATCAAGCTGCTGGAGATCAAGACTGCATCGGCAGATACACCGATCAAGTCTCTGTCAGGTGGAAACCAGCAGAAAGTTATCCTTGCCCGCTGGCTTTTGACCCATCCGGAATATCTGATCCTGGATGAGCCGACACGAGGCATTGATATCGGAACAAAGATTGAAATTCAGAAACTCGTATTAAAACTTGCTTCCGAAGGTATGAGCGTTACCTTTATTTCGTCCGAGACGGATGAGATGCTTCGTACCTGTTCACGCCTGATCGTTATGCGTGACCGCAGGAAAGTCGGCGAGATCACCGGAGAAGATTTAACACAGAGTAAGATTATGGATACGATAGCAGGAGGTGACGAAAAGCATGCCTAATACGACATCGACAACAAAAAAGAGAAGCATTACGGATATGCTGAGCGGAAAACAGATTCTGATTCCGATCGCAGCGCTTCTGCTGCTGGCAGTATTCAACCTGATCGCAGATCCGTCCTTTTACAAAATTACATTGGATGTGAACAGCTCCGGAAACCACGTATTATCCGGATACCTGGTAACTATCCTGGATTACGGCTCAGAGCTGGCAATCCTTGCAATCGGAATGACGCTGGTTACCGCGGCTTCCGGTGGACAGGATATCTCGGTTGGTGCAGGTATTGCAATCGCTGGATCTGTCATCTTGCGCGTCCTGTGTGGAAGCGATTCCAGACCGGATCAGTTACAGGCACCGATTATTGTAGCATTCCTGGTTGCGTGTGTTGTTTCAATGCTTTTTGGTGCATTCAACGGCATACTGGTGGCGGGATTTAAAATACAGCCGATGGTCGCAACGTTGATTCTGTATACGGCAGGCCGTTCGATCGCAGCGTGGATCAACAATAACGAACTCCCGGTTATCAGTGATCTTTCCTTCGGATACTTCGGTGGATTTATCCCGGGTATCCCGATCCCGACACCGTTCTTTATCGCGGTGGCATGCATCATTGTGATCGCACTTGTTATGAAGTTTACCAATCTTGGTCTGTACACACAGGCGGTTGGTATCAATGAAAGTTCGTCCCGCTTAAATGGATTGAATCCGGCGTTCATCAAGTTTTTAAGCTTCGTAATCCTTGGTCTGTGCGTAGCGGTAGCTGCACTGATCAAAGTAAGCCGTATTTCAACCATTAACTACTCCGTTATCGCAAAAGATATTGAAATGGATGCCATCCTGGCAGTAGCACTTGGCGGTAACTCCTTAAGCGGAGGAAAATTTAATCTCACAGCATCCATTTTAGGTGCTTATGTTATTCAGTTTTTGACCACGACACTGTACAAATTCAATGTTAAATCAGAAGCAATCTCGGCCTACAAGGCGATTGTTGTTATCATTCTGGTTGTGATCAGTGCCCCAGTGGTGAGAGAAAAGTTTACAGCCTTCACACAGAAGATGAAGGTGAAAAATGCAAAGGAGGTAGGCTAGTATGAAAACAAAGTCATTGAAAAAAGTTTCGCTTTCGGATGCCAACCTGCTTTTGACCATCACGATCGTAGTATTCTTCTTAATGTATATCGGAGCGATGATCTTCGAGGGTGGCGGATTCTTAAAACCACAGACATTCTTTAATATACTGAATGCAAACGGAGCGCTGATCATTACCGCATGCGGACTCAGCCTGGTTATGATCACTGGAAGCATTGATATCTCCGTCGGTGGTGTGGTTGCATTAGTCAGTATGTGCTGTGCTGTATATCTTGATTTCATGGGTGGAAATGTATTTGTTTCCCTTCTGATCGCACTTGCGATCGGTCTGGCGTTCGGTGTGATACAGGGATTTCTGGTAGCATACCTTGATATCCAGCCATTCATCGTAACACTTGCGGGAATGTTTTTCGCCCGTGGTATGACATCCATCGTACATACGGATCCGTTCAATGTAGAGAATGAGGCATTTTTGAAATTAAAAAATACCCGTGTGATCGTACCGGGAATGGGATCGGTCAACCGTATCGGAAAATATGTCAATGCATATGTGGAGGTTGGTGTGATCGTTGCAATCCTGATTGTTATCATTATGTTCGTTCTTCTTCGCTGGACAAAGCTTGGCCGCTCATTCTATGCAGTCGGCGGTAACAGACAAAGCGCTCTGATGCTTGGAATCAATGTTAAGAAGACCAGATTCCTTGCACATCTGCTCAGCGGACTTCTCGCAGGTATCGCAGGTTATGTGTATTTCCTGCATGTAGGCTCCGGTGCTGCAACCCATGCAAGTGGTATGGAAATGAACGCGATTGCTTCATCCATTATCGGTGGAACACTCCTGACCGGTGGTGTGGGAAATATTATCGGAACATTCTTCGGTGTGCTTTCTCTAAGCACGATTCAGAATATCGTATCCTCTGCAGGACTTGATCAGGCATGGTGGACCGGTATTACGATTGCGGCAATGCTTTGTTTGTTCCTTGTGATCCAAAGCGTCGTTCTTGCCCGCAAGAAAAGAGGTTAGGTAGTACTCATATTTTAAGAATGTCTGCTTTTGCAAGAATATCTGTGAAAGCAGACATTTTTTTCTTCGGGACAGATGGATTAAAGTTGCCAACTTATAATTCTAACAGTATAATTGTTTTATGAATATACGTTCAAAAACAGGAGAAAAGAAGGGGTTATATGAAGAAAAAAAACGTAAAAGACAAACAGAACAAAAAGGTCAGTAAAGCAACAAAGGGGATGGAAGAATTTTATCGCAAGAAGAAAGTTGGCGATAAGTTAAAATTCGCATTTTTAACGGTGATCATTCTGTTCTCATTTGCGATGCTGATGGCATTCATTGCAATCCTGCTGATGAATGTGGACACGAAGAAGTTCTATGAAGAGGCCTACACAAGCAGTGTGACACAGATGGAGATCCGTAAGGATGTACAGCTGACGAGTAAGAATATCCTCTGGGCTCTTACCGTAGACAATTCCAGTGCGGCGCAGTCTTATCTGAGCGCAGCGGATCAGGCTTCCCAGAAGGTGGCTTCCAATGTAGAGGCACTGAAATCGTCATTCTCCGATAAGGCTGCGGTGGACGACCTGCAGCAGGCAGTCAATGATATGGAAGAAGTCCGTGCGCAACTGATGGAGCTTGCGCAGCAGGGAGAGAAAGCAAAGGCGCTTGTCATCTTTAACGGCGATTACAATAATGCAACGGTTTCCGTACAGAATAAACTGGTTAATATTGGCGATGTGGCAACGCAGGAAGCAACATCACAGTATTCCGCAGCACGAAGAACCGGAATCAGTTCTATTATTCTGATGATCGTGCTTGCAGCGTTCAGTGTGGTATTCGCGATGAGAATACGTATGGTGATCACGAAGAATCTGCTTCGACCGATCAAGCAGATCCAGAAAGCGTCTGCTGATCTGAAGGCCGGCAATCTGGATGTGAATATCACCTATGATTCACCGGATGAACTTGGCCTGCTTGCAAACGATTTCAAGGATGCATGTGCAACCTTGCATTCGATGGTTGAGGATACCGGGGCACTTCTCGGACAGATGGCGAATGGTGACTTTACAATTTCAGAAGATAATAAGAGTAAATATGTCGGTTCGTTTGTGGAACAGTTTGAATCCATGCATCAGCTGGGCTGTCAGATGAGCGATACATTGGAGCAGATCAACAATGCTTCCGAGCAGGTGGCACAGGGATCCGGACAATTGTCTTACGGTGCGCAGGCGCTCGCGGAAGGTGCAACGGATCAGGCGGGTGCGGTAGAAGAATTGACGGCTACGGTCGAGAATATTACAGAGGTTGCGAAGAATAATGCGGCAGCTGCCGAGCAGTCTTATGCGGATGTAAAGGCGGCAGCTGAGCACGCAGGAGAGAGCCGTGAGGAGTTGGAAAAACTGACCGAGGCAATGCAAAGAATCGATGCAACGTCCAAGGAGATTCAGAATATTATCGGAACGATCGAGGATATCGCGGAACAGACGAATCTGTTGTCGCTGAATGCTTCGATTGAGGCGGCACGCGCCGGAGAAGCGGGACGAGGCTTTGCAGTCGTTGCAGAGCAGATCGGAAAGCTTGCCGGAGACAGCGCTAAGGCTGCGGTCAATACCAGAGATCTTCTCGGAAAATCCCTTGTGGAAGTAGAGAACGGTAATGCAATCACGGAGAAGACGGTGGATGCATTGAATCAGATCCTTGAGATGATGAACCAGTTTGCAGAGGCAGCAAAGGGATCCAGTGTAACTTCGCGTGAGCAGGCAGATATGCTGCGTCAGGTCGAGCAGGGAATCGAGCAGATTTCATCGGTGGTACAGAGCAATTCCGCATCTGCAGAGGAGACTTCTGCTACGAGCCAGCAGCTTTCTGCACAGTCGGATGAACTGAAGTCGCTGGTTGGTAAGTTCAAGCTGATGGGGCATGACGAGACGTGAGAAACTCATAATATGACCGAAAATGAAGGCGTATAATTTTTCGAATATATCTTGAATGGAAATATAATATTAGATAAAAGAGATGGGGTGTCACGCATTTGCGTGGCACCCCATTTTAGGGAAGGAAATTTAATAAAAAGAAGAATTAACCCATAACTACTTCGACTGTGACATCCGTCTTTCCGTCTGGAAGAGGGATTGTGTTACCGTCTACAGCAACACCGTCAACAATCATGGAAGCGACGCCTTTTTCAACGTGATTCGGGTTCTTAACGCTGATGTGATAGGTCGCACCGCGGAAATCACGTTTTGCGTCAAAGCCATCCAGTGTGGATGGAATACATGGATCTACGATCAAACCATCGTAGTCCGGACGAATTCCGAGGATGTATTGTGATACATCGAGGAAGGTCCATGCAGCGGTACCGGTCAGCCAGCTATTCTTGGCCTCTCCGAAGTTCGGAGCGTCTTTTCCGGCGATCATCTGCGAGTATACATAAGGCTCGGTGCGATGAATCTCACTGATATCTTCGATATAAGCAGGACAGGTTCTTGTGTATACCTGCCAAGCGCGGTTGCCTCGTCCGACAACGGTCTCTGCGATAGAGATCCATGGATTGTTGTGGCAGAAGATACCGGCATTCTCTTTGTATCCTGGTGGATAAGAAGAAATTTCACCAAGCTCTACGTGATATTTATGATAAGGTGGCTGGAGAAGCACGATGCCGTATTTGGTATCGAGGTATTTCTCAACAGATTCCATAGCCTTCAGGCAGTTGCCCTCTTTTAAGCCGATTTCTGCCATAACGCAGAATCCCTGCGGCTCGATGAAAATCTTGCCATCCTCACATTCTTTGGAACCAATCTTATTCTTATAGTGATCGTATGCACGAAGGAACCATTCTCCGTCCCAACCGGCATCAAGCACTGTTTTCTCCATCTCAGCGATTGCATCTTCTGCAAGCTTTGCCTCATCCTCAAGTCCTCTGTGGCGGCAGATTTCAACATAATCTTTGCCGTAACGGACGAACATACCTGCGATAAATACAGACTCTGCGTTTGGACCTTCAGAAGGACCAAATGTCTGGAAGGACTCGCCAGGCTCGGTCGAGAAGCAGTTTAAGTTCAGACAGTCATTCCAGTCGGCACGTCCGATGAGTGGAAGCTTATGCGGTCCGAGATGATCAATCGTATAATGGAAGGAACGACGAAGGTGCTCCATGAAGTCGGTAGCCTTGGATGGATCACTGTCATATGGTGTCATCTCGTCAAGGATTGTGTAATCACCGGTCTCCTTAATATATGCAGCAGTACCTGCAATCAGCCAAAGCGGATCGTCGTTGAAGCCGCTTCCGATATCGGAATTACCCTTCTTGGTAAGTGGCTGGTACTGATGATAAGCACTACCATCTTCAAACTGTGTAGCAGCGATATCCAGGATACGCTCTCTTGCGCGGTCCGGAATCAGATGTACGAATCCGAGCAGATCCTGACAGGAATCTCTGAATCCCATACCACGTCCGATACCTGACTCGAAGTAAGAAGCAGAACGGCTCATGTTGAAAGTAACCATACACTGGTACTGATGCCATACATTGACCATGCGGTCGAGCTTCTCCTCGGAAGAAGATACGGTAAAATGCGACAGGAGCTTGTCCCAGTAAGCTTTCAGTTCTGCCAAAGCAGCCTCGGATTTCTCCTTGGAATCGAATTCTTTCATTAACTTTTCAGCAGGAGCGCGGTTGATCTTGCCGTCCTCAGCAGGTCCGATCCATTTCTCTTCTACCGGATTCTCGATATATGCAAGAATAAATACGAAAGTCTTGGAATCGCCAGGCGCAAGAGAAACTTTCAGGTGATGAGATCCGACCGGAGCCCATCCGCTTGCAATAGAATTCTTGGATGTACCGGATACAACAACCTCAGGGGCGGAATTCTCGCCGTATGCACCGAGGAAGGAATCACGGTCTGTATCAAATCCTACAACCGGGGCGTTTACTGCATATAATGCGTAATGATTACGACGCTCACGGTACTCTGTCTTATGGTAGATTGCGGAATCATGAACCTCGACCTCTCCGGTAGAGAAGTTACGCTGGAAGTTCGTCATATCGTCCATCGCATTCCACAGACAGAACTCTACATAAGAAAAAACAGAGAATTCTTTCAGCACATCACTGTTATTGGTAAGTGTCAGCTGATTGATCTCACAGTTCTTGCCAACCGGTACGAAAGCGGTCAGCTCAGCCTGCAGTCCGTTCTTACTACTCTTAAATGTAGAATATCCCATTCCATGATGGCACTCATAAGAATCGAGATCGGTCTTCGTTGGCATCCAGCCCGGATTCCAGATCGTATCTCCTTCTTTAATATAGTAGTAATGTCCGTTGCTGTCATATGGAACATTGTTGTAACGATATCTCGTAAGACGAAGCAGCTTCGCATCTTTATAGAAGCTGTAGCCTCCACAGGTATTGGAGATCAGAGAAAAGAAATTCTCGGAGCCCAGATAGTTGATCCATGGAAGCGGGGTCTTTGGAGATGTGATGACGTATTCTTTGTTTGCATCATCGAAATATCCAAATTTCATATGAAACTCCTCCTTATTCTATTTAATATGTAAATATTGTTTTTCAATCTTTATCGTTCATTTAATAGTATGAATCGAAAACGATTAAGTAACTTTATTTATGAATGAGTATATCTTTAAAACAGAAAAAAATCAAGAGAAAATGGCTTGAAATAAGCAAAATAGCAAATTGTACAAAAAGGAAAGCACAAAATGGAGAAAAAGCACAAAGTCGAAAAATGGATCAATTTCGTCTTGATATTACGAAAACGTGTAAGAAAATAAGAAAACGAAAGAAAAAGTAAACAAAATGTGAACAAAATGCACAATAAAAGATAAAACTTTGTGTTAAAACTGCCGAATCGATGAAAAACTATTGCATTTTTCTTGATAAGGGGGTATATTAAAGCTACGAAAACGATTAAGCAGTTTTCAAAACGAGTTGGAGGAACAAGATGGTATCTTTAAAAACAATTGCTGAAAAATGTGGCGTATCTACTGCTACAGTAAGCAAAGCACTTAACAATCATAAAGATATCAGCGAAGAGACAAAAATAAGAATAAGACAGGTCGCAAACGAACTTGGATATTTTCCGAATGCAGCCGCCAGAGCATTAAAGACAAACCGTTCTTATAATATAGGAGTCCTCTTTGAAGAGGAAGCAGGAAGAGGGTTGCAGCATGAATATTTCTCAGGCGTGCTGAACGGACTGAAGATCCAGGCAGAGAAGTTAGGATATGATATCACTTTTATCAATACCTGCTTCGAGAACCGTAAAGTTTCTTATTATGATCATTGTCGATATCGCAACTTTGAGGGCGTTGTGATTGTATGTGCAAACTTTAACGATCCGGATGTGATTGAACTGATGAACAGTGAACTTCCGGTCGTGACAATCGATTATGTACATCATAACTGTTCCGCAATATCATCCAATAACATTCAGGGAATTGAGGAACTGGTAAAGTACATTTACAGTCAGGGACACAGGAAGATTGCTTACATTCACGGACAGGAAGGTTCAACTGTTACAAGAGACAGACTGGCAAGCTTCTATAGAACGATGGATGAACTTGGATTACATGTTTCTGATAAATATGTAAGAACCGCAAATTACCTCGAAACCAAAGGATCGGCTGAACAGACCGGACAGCTTTTAGATCTGCCGGATCCGCCGACCTGCATTATCTATCCGGACGATACATCACTGATCGGTGGAAGAAATGTCATTATTGAAAGAGGAATGAAGATTCCACAGGATATTTCAGTAGCCGGATATGACGGCACCCAGATTTCACAGATCCTTTATCCGAAGCTTACGACGATCAAGCAGAACACAGAACTGATCGGAGAGGAAGCAGCGATAAGACTGGTAGGTGCTATTGAGAAACCGAAAACAACTCTCGTTGAGAGAGTCGTTATAGAAGGAAACTTAGTCCCGGGTCAGTCCGTAGGAATGATCCAGGTGGACGAATAAAAGTTTTCTTTCAAGAAAAAGTAACTGGACAAAAGTCCATGTACAAATTATAAGGAGGGCTATATATGAAAAAGAAAGTAGTAAGCGCACTGCTGTGTGCAACCATGGTGGCAACAATGTTTGTTGGATGTGGCGGAAACGGTGATTCCAATACAACAACCGATACTTCAAAGGCTGAGACCCCTGCAGCAACAGAGGATACTGCAGAAGTTGCCGATGAAGGAAAGGTGTTAAACATCTATTGCTGGAACGAGGAGTTCAAGAGCCGTATCACAGCTCATTATCCAGATTATCAGGAAGTAGATGCTACACATGGTAAGATCGGTGATGTAGATGTTGTTTGGAATATCACACCAAACGATGACAATGCATACCAGAACAACCTGGATCAGACATTATTAAATCAGGAGAGCGCAGCTGCAGATGACAAGATCGACATCTTCCTTGTTGAGGCTGATTACGCTTTGAAGTATGTAGATACTGATTACACACTGCCTATCTCAGATCTCGGAATTACAGATTCAGATCTTTCTAAGCAGTATCAGTACACAAAGGATATCGTAACAGATTCCAACGGAACATTAAAAGGTGTTTCATGGCAGGGTTGCCCAGGTGTTCTCTTCTACAACAGAGACGCAGCTAAGGAAGTTCTCGGAACAGATGATCCAGCAGAAGTACAGAAGTATGTAAGCGATTGGGATACATTCAACGAGACAGCTAAGAAGATGAAAGATGCTGGATACCAGATGACATCTTCTGCAAACGATACATACCGTGTATACTCTAACAACGTAACTTCTAAGTGGGTAACAGATGGCAAGATCAACATCGATGACAACATTATGAAGTGGGTTGATGACTCTAAGGCACTTGTTGATGCTGGTGAGACAGGAACACATGATCTGTGGTCAGATGACTGGTCAAAGGGATTCTATCCAGAAGGAAAGGTATTCTGTTACTTTGGACCAGCTTGGTTAGTAAACTTCTCAATGGCTGCTGATACAGAAGGATCTATCGGATACAACGGTGGCTGGGGTGCAGCTGAAGGACCTCAGGGCTTCTATTGGGGCGGTACTTGGATCTGTGCAGCTAACGGAACAGATAACAAGGGCTTAATCAAGGATATCATCCTTAAGATGACAACAGATGACGACATCATGAAGGATATCGTTGTTGATGATGATGATTTCGTAAACAACAGCACTGTAATGAACGGACTTGCAGATGGAACTATCATGGGCAAGGATAACAAGCCTTATGAGAGCAAGATTCTTGGTGGACAGAACCCACTTGAGATGTACTGTGCAGGTGTAGCAAATCTCGACTTAAGCAACATTTGTGCTTACGATCAGGGATGTAACGAAGAGTTCCAGAACGCTATGAAGAACTACTTCGAAGGCAAGGCTACAAAGGATGAGGCACTTGATCTCTTCTACAAGGCTGTAACAGAGAAATACCCAGAGTTAACATACTAATATAACGTACGAAAACACTTTGTGCGAGGAATTTCGCCTACGCGAAAAACAGAGTGCAAAGACCGTGCCTGCCATACAACATGGAAGGCACGGTCATTTTAAAAAAGAGGCATTCCTAAAGGTTAATAAGACGTATAACATGATGTATAGTAAATCAAAACATACCAGTTGGGAGGTAAGTTTATGAAGAAGAGTAGCGGAGGGAAAGCAGTCAGATACAATAAATGGGGCTACATATTTTTAATCCCGTTCATCGTTGTATTTGTTATATTTCAGCTGGTACCATTGGTAAATACCATTTATAACAGTTTTTTCGAAAATTATATGTCAGGTCTGACACAGGTTGGACCGACGTTTGTCGGATTAGATAATTATAAGGCATTGTTTAGCAGCGGAGATGTGTGGGTTTACTTCAAGAACACGATGGTTCTCTGGATCATGTGTTTCATTCCACAGATTTTTTTCTCATTACTGCTTGGTGCCTGGTTCTCAGATGTGCAGTTGAGACTGAAAGGTTCCAGATTCTTTAAGACAGTTATTTATCTGCCGAACCTGATCATGGCATCCGCATTTTCAATGTTATTCTTTACATTGTTCTCTGACGGAGGACCAATCAACTCACTGCTCATGCAGATCGGTTTCATCTCCGAACCGTACAAATTCTTATCACATGCAGGAAGTACAAGAGGTCTTATCGCTTTAATGAACTGCCTGATGTGGTTTGGTAACACCACCATCCTTCTTATGGCAGGTATGATGGGAATTGATACCTCACTCTTTGAGGCAGCAGAAGTTGACGGAGCAACCTCAACACAGGTATTCTTCAAGATTACACTTCCGTTACTTCGTCCAATCTTAGTATATGTAGTTATTACTTCTCTCATCGGTGGTCTTCAGTTATTCGATGTTCCGCAGATCTTAACAAACGGAACCGGAGATCCAATGCGTTCAACAATGACACTGATCATGTTCTTGAACAAGCATCTGTACAGTAAGAACTACGGTATGGCTGGTGCATTGTCAGTAGTATTGTTCATTATTACAACGATATTGAGTCTGGTTGTATTTAAAGTAACCGGCAATGACAAGAGAAAGGGGTAATGAACTATGGCAAAGACAAATAATAACGAAACAAAAAAAGGCATGGGTCTTCATGCAAGACGAATACTTGCCTACATTGTATTGATCATTATCTCATTCTTCTGTCTGTTCTGGTTCTATGTAATGTTTATTAATGCAACCAGATCAAACGGAGAAATGAAATCCGGATTTACAGCAATTCCGAGTACACATTTGCTGACAAACTGGAACAACTTGGTAAACGGAACATTACCGATCTGGAACGGTATGTTCAACAGCTTGATCATTTCCGCATGTTCCGCTTTGCTTTGTACCTATTTCTCAACGATGACTGCTTATGCAATTCATGCATATGAGTTTAAGTTAAAGAAATACATTTATCCATTCATCCTGATGATCATGATGATTCCTACACAGGTTACCGCACTTGGTTTCATCAAACTCGTCAACGGAATGAACCTGATGGATACATTTATTCCACTGATCGTTCCGACGATCGCATCTCCGGTCGTATTCTTCTATATGAAGCAGTACATGGAGAGTGCATTACCGATGTCCTTGATCGAGGCAGCTCGAATCGATGGATCCGGTGAGTTTAAGACATTCAACAGCATCGTGCTTCCGCTGATGAAGCCGGCAATCGCTGTACAGGCAATCTTCACCTTCGTAAGCAGCTGGAACAATTACTTCACTCCGGCATTGATCTTACACGAAGATAAGAAGAAGACACTTCCAATCCTGATCGCACAGTTACGTGCCGCTGACTGGTTGAAGTTCGATATGGGACAGGTTTATGTAATGATTACATTCTCTATCCTGCCTGTAATCATCGTTTATTTAATTCTTTCTAAGCACATCGTACAGGGTGTTGCATTAGGTAGTGTTAAGGGCTGATAGCAAAAGAGGGGCAAAGTATTTAAAATATCCATCCTTTAAGAGAAGTCTCACGCAGTGGCGCGGGACTTCTTTTTTGCGTATTGGGGTTGTACCTTATCGGGCATCCGTGATATAATAGAAAAAATATCAAAGGAGTCAATTTGACGATGAACAAACCTTGCAAAGAACTCAAGCGCATCGCTCGGGAGAACTTGAGTGGACAATATCGAATTTCCATGGGAGCCATTCTCGCTTTAGGAATCATTCCTTTAGTGGCAGAACTCCCTTTTTCTATGTTACAAAGCGCCCAGCAGCCAGTCGGCCAGACGATTATTTTTTATGTTGCCGATTTTTTGATTTCTCTGATTGCATTCCTGTTGTCGGTTGGTGTTACCTGTATGAACATGAATATTGCGAGAGGAAAGAAACCGGCGCTTGGAATGGTTTTTTATGCCTTTAAAAATCATCCGGACCGCTTTCTGCTTGTGGGAATTCTTTTGACTGTGCTGACCGTTCTTGCAGCAATACCGGCAGGAATCGGAATGGTGCTTTTCTATGTGTTAGAAATCCATATGGCGCTTGCGATTGGACTGGTTGCGCTTTGCCTGCTTGGGATTTTTCTGATTGTATTTGTACAGTTGCAATATGCGCTCACGGTATATATTATGCTGGATCATCCGCAGATGGGCGTGATGGAGGCGCTTCGCACGAGCCGCAGGCAGATAGGAGGCAACAGAGGACGCCTGCTGTATCAGTTTTTCAGCTTTATTGGATTGCACGCACTGTGCATTCTGAGTATTGGAATCGGTTATCTGTGGGTACTTCCGTACCAGTTTCAGACGACTGCCAATTTCTATCTTGATATCACTGGTGAGCTGGATCAGGTGCTGATGCAGAAGAATGCGCGCTCAACGCAGGGACAGCCAACGTTTAACCAGTATGTATAAACTTTTTGAACTATAATTTGACAGGTGACTGTCAGATATTAGTATAAAAAATTAGGAGGAGTTACAAATGAATCACTCAAAAGACATCATTAAGGACGCCAGCGTCTTAGGCGTTCCGAAAATGCTGCTGCTCGGTCTGCAGCACATGTTTGCCATGTTCGGCGCTACTATTTTGGTCCCGATTCTGGTAAATGGTTACTTTGGAAGTACCACTCAGGTGCTTTCTGTACAGGTTACACTGTTCTGTGCCGGTTTCGGTACACTGTTTTTCCACTTGTGTGCGAAGTTTAAGGTTCCTGCATTCCTTGGATCATCATTCGCATTCTTAGGTGGATTTGCAAGCGTTGCAAGTCTTGATACCGGAATCTTTGCGAATATGCCGGATTCCGAGAAGTTACAGTATGCGTGTGGCGGTATCTTCGTTGCAGGACTGTTGTATCTGGTACTTGCGCTCATCATTAAGCTGATTGGCGTGAAACGTGTTATGCGTTTCCTTCCGCCGGTTGTAACCGGACCGATTATTATCTGTATCGGACTGAGCCTTGCACCATCTGCAGTCAACAATGCTTCTACCAACTGGCTGATCGCAATCGTTGCACTTGCTGTCATTATTGTGTTTAATATCTGGGGCAAGGGAATGTTCAAGATTATTCCGATTCTTCTTGGTGTTGTGATTTCTTATGTATTTGCACTTGTGCTGCATGGACTTGGTTTTACCAATCCGGATGGATCTGCAATCTTTGATTTTACCAATGTCGTGAATGCTTCATTTGTAGGACTTCCACCATTCCAGCTTCCGAAGTTCAATATTACCGCGATCCTCGTTATGGCTCCGATCGCGATCGCAACTATGATGGAGCATATCGGAGATATGTCTGCAATCTCCGCTACCGTAGGCGAGAATTTCTTAGAGGATCCGGGACTTCACCGTACATTGATCGGTGACGGTCTTGCAACTTCCTTCTCTGCTTTGATCGGTGGACCGGCGAACACAACATACGGAGAGAATACCGGTGTACTCGAGCTTTCCCGTGTGCATGATCCGAAGGTTGTCCGTCTTGCAGCAGTCTATGCGATCATCCTCAGCTTTATCCCGAAGTTCGCAGAGATCATCGGATCAATGCCGGCTTCGATCATCGGCGGTGTCAGCTTTATCCTTTATGGTATGATCTCTGCAATCGGTGTTCGTAACGTTGTTGAGAACCACGTAGACTTCACAAAGTCACGTAACCTTATTATCGCAGGTGTCATCCTGGTCAGCGGACTTGGATTCTCCAATGGACTTACGTTCAACGTTGGCGGAACTTCCATCACACTGACATCTCTGGCAATCGCAGCACTTGCAGGAATCATCCTGAATGCGATTCTGCCTGGTAATGATTACCACTTTGGTGATGACCCTGATTCGGATTCTTCCAGAGGCGTGGATCTTCGTCCTCGTGAACTTGAGAAGGAACTGGCTGAAGAATATAAAGAAGACAAATAAATTTTGTTGATGCGCGAATTGCGGCCGCCCATGTGATACATGGGCGGTCCTTTTTGTGCTTGACGGATTGGGATAAAATTTATGCCACAGGCTAGGGAGCATGACGTCATCCGGGGCATACATTCCTTTTTAGAAAAATTGTCAAGTTAACTTCGGGAACGATTTTGGATAGATTGTAATAGCGGTTGCATTTGGACAAGTAATGAGATTATACTGTAGGAGAAAATTATATTGTAGAAAAGGTATGACAAGAACTGCTATGAAAACAGATAAATTATTGGATAAATGTTTTTATATCATAGGCTGGGTGTTTATCATAATTGGAATCATTGTATTCGCTTTGTATCGTGCGGGGGTACTTCCGGTGATTCATGTTGCCCCATGCATGATCCACAGCATGACGGGCTACTATTGTCCGGGCTGCGGGGGCACGCGGGCGACATACGCGCTGCTGCATGGTAAAATAATAACCTCCCTGTACTACCATCCGATTGTTGTATATGGGGTAGTTGTGGGAGGCTGGTTTATGATCTCACAGACGATCGAGCGGCTTTCACGGGGAAAGCTTTGTATTGGGATGCGTTACAGAGATCTGTACCTATGGATTGCACTTGCAATCGCAATCGTAAATTGTCTGGTGAAAAATCTTGTGCTTGCAATCACCGGGATTGCGCTGCTTGGATGATTGCATAGACCAAACGGTGACAAGAGCATGCGCGTTCAATCAGGCAGCAAATTGCATAGAGCAGGAAAACGTTTTACGGTGTCTGGTAAAGCTGCTGGATCAGATCATTGTAATCGATACCGGACATATCCGAATATGCCTTTAATATTCCGTCGATGCTGCCGTACTCTGCAAGTGCAAAAGCAAATGCTGCGATATAAATAACGGTTGTCAGAACGAGCGCTGACGCGCCGAGAATCAATCCAATCTGCGCTTTGCCGGTGTAACGCATCTCGCCGCCGCGGGAGAGCGTTGCAAAAATGATCGCGAGTGCACCGCACGGAATCGACAGATACAGGCATGTGCAGCTGAGCAGTGCGATCATGCCAAGCGTCATCGAGGTGATCGCCATACGCTCGGAATGTTTGCTGGAATAAGGATTGTAGTATTGTTGTGGTTGTCCGTATGGATTACCGGACGGTTGAAACTGGTCCATCTGTTACCTCCGAATAAGTATTGATTTCATTTTAGCACTTCCTATATAATAGGGAAAGAGAAATTTGTGTGAAAGGATTTATATATGGATATTATTGCAAAAATCGCTCAGGAACTGGGCATTCGAAATAATCAGGCAGAGGCGGCCATCAAGCTGATCGATGAGGGATGTACCATTCCTTTTATCGCGCGATACCGCAAGGAGGCAACCGGCGCGTTAAACGATGAGGTGCTTCGTAATCTGTACGACCGCCTGATCTATCTGCGTAACCTGGAGAATAAGAAACAGACTGTTCTTGCATCAATCGAGGAACAGGGAAAACTGACGGAGGAATTGAAGAAACAGATTCTTGCGGCAGAGACGCAGGTTGCGGTGGATGATCTGTACCGTCCGTATCGCCCAAAGCGTCGCACCCGCGCCACGATTGCCAAGGAAAAAGGTCTTGAGCCACTTGCCAATGTCATTATGTTACAGATGTCAAAGACACCGCTTGAAGAAGAGGCTTCCGCTTATGTGGACGTAGAAAAAGGCGTGGAGTCCGTAGAAGATGCGATTGGCGGAGCGAAGGACATTCTGGCGGAATTTGTATCGGACAATGCAGATTACCGTAAGCATATCCGCGAACTGACGATGAAAAAGGGACGCCTTGTATCTGCCGCGAAGGATCCGGAGGCAGAGTCTGTTTATGAGATGTACTATGAATTTGATGAGGCTTTGTCTAAGGTTGCGGGACACCGCACGCTCGCCATCAACCGTGGCGAGAAGGAGAAGATTCTGACTGTCAAGATTGAGGCGCCGGAAGAAGATATCTGCCGTTACCTGGAAAAACAGGTGATTACGAATCCGCAGGGACAGATGGCACCGGTACTGCGCGAGGTAGTGGCGGATGCTTACGAGCGTCTGATCGCGCCGGCGATTGAGCGTGAAATTCGAAGTGACTTGTCGGAGAAGGCGGAGGATGGCGCAATCAAAGTGTTTGGCAAGAATCTGCAGCAGCTTCTGATGCAGCCTCCAATCGCGGGACAGGTTGTGCTTGGCTGGGATCCGGCATTCCGTACCGGATGCAAGCTGGCTGTCGTTGATCCGACCGGAAAGGTGCTGGATACAACGGTTATCTACCCGACTGCTCCACAGAATAAGGTTGAGGAAGCCAAAGTAGTATTAAAGAAACTGATTTCCAGGTATCACATTACACTGATCTCACTTGGAAACGGTACGGCATCCCGCGAGTCGGAGCAGGTAATCGTGCAACTTCTCAAAGAGATTCCGGTACAGGTACAGTACATTATTGTAAATGAGGCGGGCGCGTCCGTGTATTCGGCAAGTAAGCTTGCAACGGAGGAGTTTCCGAATTTTGATGTGGGACAGCGAAGTGCTGCTTCAATGGCACGCCGTCTGCAGGATCCGCTTGCAGAATTGGTCAAGATCGACCCGAAGTCGATCGGCGTCGGTCAGTATCAGCATGACATGAACCAGAAGAAATTAAGCGAAGCATTGGGTGGCGTTGTTGAGGATTGCGTGAACCGTGTTGGAGTGGACTTAAATACTGCGTCTGCATCCCTTCTTGAATATATTTCCGGTATCAGCAAGGTGATCGCAAAGAATATCGTGGCTTACAGAGAGGAAAACGGAAGTTTTACGTCACGTTCGCAACTCCTTAAGGTTGCCAAGCTTGGACCGAAGGCATACGAGCAGTGTGCAGGATTCATGCGGATTACCGGGGGTAAGAATCCGCTGGATGCGACTGGTGTGCATCCGGAGTCGTATGCGGCAACGAAAGAATTGTTAAAGAAACTGGGATATACACTGGAAGATGTCAGCAACCGTTCGGTAGTTGGAATCTCAAAAAAGATTGCGGATTACAAGAAACTTGCGGCAGAGCTTGAAATCGGTGAACTGACCCTTCGCGATATTATAAAAGAATTGGAGAAGCCGGCACGTGATCCGCGTGAAGACATGCCGAAGCCAATCCTGCGCAGCGATGTTCTCGAAATGAAGGATCTGACACCGGGAATGGTACTGAAGGGAACCGTGCGTAATGTCATTGACTTTGGCGCTTTCGTCGATATCGGGGTACATCAGGACGGACTTGTCCATATCTCCCAGATCTGCGATCGTTACATCAAGCATCCGCTGGAGGCGGTCAGCGTCGGAGATATCGTGGATGTCAAAGTTATGAGCGTTGATCTCAAGAAACAGAGAATCCAGCTGACGATGAAGTTATAAAAATAAATGGTTGACAGAAACGTATGAAATGCATAGAATAGGTACTGTAAAACAAATAGGAATTCTTCGGGGCAGGGTGCTGCGTGATATCGCATATTCCCGACCGACGGTATAGTCCGTGAACTGCTTAGGCAGCCGATCCGGTGAGACTCCGGGACCGACAGTATAGTCTGGATGAGAGAAGAAGTTATCGTGTATGTTTGCTATCTACGTAGCAGGCATCCATTTGTGTAACGAATCCCCGATCTTTATGATCGGGTTTTTTTAGTTCTCTGGAATTCCTGAAACATTATTTATATTTATGTAAAGGAGAATGAACATGAGCAACGAAACAAAAGCATCAGGCGCTGCAACAACAGGAAGAACAAAGACGGGAATGAGCAGCAGGGTACGGTTTATCACTGTGACAGCGATGCTGTCTGCAATCTCATTTGTACTGATGTATTTTGAGTTCCCGATTCCGATCATGCCGGCATTCATCAAATTCGATTTCTCGGATCTTCCGGCACTTATCGGTACATTCGCATACGGACCGCTTTGCGGCGTGATCGTATGTCTGATCAAGAACCTGTTACACCTCATGGATTCGAACAGTATGCTGGTCGGCGAGCTTTCCAATTTTATTCTCGGCGCAGCATTCGTGATCCCGGCAGGTCTGATCTATAAGTTTAAGAAGACAAAGAAGAGTGCTTTGATCGGTGGAATTACCGGCGCGGTATTTATGGGAGTCTTCTGCGTATTCTCGAACTACTTTATCGTATATCCGGTATATTATCAGGTTGCAATGCCGGAGGAAGCAATCCTTGGAATGTATCAGGCAATCCTGCCATCCATGAAATCGATTCTGCAGAGTCTGATCGTATTCAACCTTCCGTTCACGGTTGTAAAAGGCCTGATCTCTGTAGCAATTACGATGCTGGTTTACAAACCACTCTCCCCAATCCTGAAGGGAAGATACAACGGATAAGAACAAGCTGACGCTTGGTGACATAATACAACTGATTTGCTGATTAGAGTGCACACTCCTGAGTCCGAAGAAAGCAGCGTTATGCCAGACGCTTGCAGGACAAGGGAGTGTGCATATTTTTTCTGGCTCTATGTCAAGTGTTGGGGTGTGATTCTTTGAATCACGCCCCATTACTGGA